>Ga0307509_10000654_pt1 | contig 58837 bp, 55 predicted proteins | sample 10_EM_MG_FD_202245 | JGI IMG/M metagenome (GOLD analysis project Ga0307509, IMG submission 202245) | Populus trichocarpa ectomycorrhiza microbial communities from riparian zone in the Pacific Northwest, United States - 10_EM | ecosystem: Host-associated > Plants > Roots > Unclassified | place...
AGACCGCATGGTCGACGTGCATGAACGTGAACGAGCCCGCTTCGCCCATGGCCTTGCCCAGGCGTTGCTCCATCGGCGTCAGGCGCGACAGGTCGGCCGCGACGTTCGACGGGAACGGCTTGTCGATCTCGAGCTTCTTCGTCATCGCCTCTTTCGAGACCATCCAGTTCAGGAACTCGGCAGCGGCATCCGGGTTCTTGCTCTTCGAGTGGATCATGAGAGTGTCTTCGGCAAAGACCGACATCGTCGGCTTCTTGCCGCCGATCGGTGGCATCGCGAACCAGTCCATCGGCACCACGCAGCACTGCGGGCTCTCGCCGCGGAAGCGCCCGAGGTTGAACGAACCCTGGTACCAGTGCAGCGCGTTGCCCTGGCTCCACGGCACCATCGCCGGGCCGACGTCGATCGAGTTGAACGACTGCTCGAACAGGCCGTCCTTGGCGAGCTTCTCCATCACCGCGGTGGCATCGACGAGGCGCGCATCGGTCCACGGGATCTTGTTGCCGATCACCGCATCGTAGGTGTCGAGCCCGTGCTTGTTGACGAGGATCGCCGACCACATGAACTGCGACGGCCACTTCTTCTGATTTGCGAGCATGAAGCCGGCCATGCCGGCGCTCTTGGCCTTCTGCGCATTGACGAGCAGCTGGTCCCAGGTCTTGGGCACCGTCAGGCCGAGCTTCTGGTAGATGTCGGGCCGATACCAGACGACGGACGCGCACATCTCGGTCGGCACGAAATGCTTGTGGCCGTTGATCGTCGCCAGTTGCACGCCGGCCGGCACCAGGCTCTTGTCCCAGCCGTACTTGGCGTAGTAGGGGTCGAGATTGGCCGAGAAGCCGTTGGCGACGAGTTCAGCGCCGCGCCCGCCTTCCCAGGAGTAGTAGAGATCCGGCGGGCTGCTCGAACTCAGCTCGATGGTGAGCTTGGTCTTGTAGGTTTCGCCGTCGATGCTCGCACCGGTGACGTGGACGCGCGAGCCGTTCTTCTTGTTCCATTCGTCGATCAGCCAGTTGGCATAAATCTCCGACGAGGGCCAGGGCGCGCGATAGAAGTAGCGCAGTTCGATCGGTGCGGCGTGAGCCACCCCCACGATCCCGAAGGATGCCGCGGCGACAGTGCCGAGCGCGGCGGACTGTTTGACGAATTGGCGACGGGATGCATCGTGGCTGTGCGAGTCGTGGTCGTTCATGGAGTCTCCTTGGCTGTGGTCAGGGGCGGGCGGAAGAGAACGGACGTGGCCCTAGGGTCCGGCGGGAGCTGAAGCCGCGTCCACGCGGGCATCGTCCCAATGAAAAATGTGCTTCGCCCGGGGTCGGGTCATGGCGATCAAACGGGCGTTCGGCTCATCGGTTCCGGCCACCCACTGCAATGCGTCTTCGCGGTTGCGGCCGTACTGCTCGTGGCGCTGGGTCAGGCGGTCCGTGCGGAGCGCGTCTTCGACATCGATGTACCAGACGTCGTCCAGCAGCGGCGCGACACCCGCCCAATGGCCCGTCTCGAACAGCAGGTAGTTGCCTTCGGTGATCACGATTCGGGTCTGCGGATATATCGGAACAGCCCCTGCGATGGGCTCCTCGATTTCGCGGCGGAACTCGGGGGCGTAAACGATCTCATCGGCGCCTTGATGACGCAGCCGCTGAAGCAGCGCGACATAGCCCGCACTGTCGAAGGTGTCCGGCGCGCCCTTGGACCCGGAACGCCCGAGCCGCCGCAACTCGGTGTTGGCCAAGTGAAACCCGTCCATCGACACGACCTGCGTCAACGTCGGAAACGCATGCTGAAGCGCCAGGGCGAGCGTCGACTTGCCGGCACCCGGCGGACCCACCAGACCGAGCAGCTTGCGCTGCCCCTCTTCGAGGAGTTGGCGCACCCGTGCCAGATGAACGGATGGCACGGCAGGGAGTTCGGGGACGGTCATACGCTGCGTGATTTGTCGGTCGAGAAACGTCGTATGGCGGCGATTCTGGCTCACGCGCAAGCGCTTGCGCAAGCGCTTGCCACTAGGGCTTTCCATAGCTTCTTTGCCTGCACAAGTGGCTCCCCGCCAGAGCTCGTGCGATAGGATCGACGCAAGGCGCGCCTTGCGGTGCGCCAGGTCCACGCCCACCGATCTGATCCTCTTCAGTGGAGTCGCCGAGCCCAAATGGAGTATCAATGGTCACGATGGAAACCGTCGCGGCGGCTGCAGGTGTATCGACCTCAACCGTCTCGCATGTCATCAACAAGACACGCAAGGTGCACCCCGACACGGAGCGAGCCGTTCTGGACGCCATCGACAGGGTGGGCTACTCGCCGAATCATCTGGCACGGGCCTTGGCCGGCGCGCCGACGCAGACGGTGGGCTTGGCCATCTCGGCGCTGTCGAACCATTACTTCGGGGAAGTGGTGCATGCGATCGAAGCAGAGTGCGCCAATTGCGGCCTGATGATGTTGTTGGCCGACACGCATGAAGACCCCGACTACGAATTGAAAGTAGTGCAGGCGCTCCATGAGCGGCGCGTCGACGGCATCCTGATCGCGCCGGCGGCCGGCCCGGCGCACCGTGCGCTCGACTACCTGCGCGAAAGAAGCGTGCCGACCGTGCTGATCGACCGCTTCGTGGGCACGACCTTCGATCAGATCGCCGTCGAAAATCGCGATGCCGCGAGAACCCTGGTCTCGCACCTCGTGGGCCTGGGGCACAAGCGCATCGCGTTCGTGTCGGGGGCTGCCGGCCTGTCCACAACGACCGAGCGCCTCGAGGGCTATCAACTGGCGCTGGAGGCGGCGCGAATCAAGTTCGATCCCGACCTGGTCAGGAGCGGCGAGTCCAAGATCGAGCCGGCCTGCGAGGCGGTGCGTCATCTTCTGGCTCTGGACAAGCGCCCGTCTGCACTCATGACCGGCAACAACCTGATGACGATCGGCGCCATGCGCGCCTTGCGCGCCGCGGGGCTGAGCGTTCCCCATGACATCTCCCTCGTGGGCTTCGACGATTTCGACTGGGCCGACGTCTTTGCGCCGCGACTGACCGTGATGGCGCAACCGGTCGAGGAACTCGGGACCAGAGCCGTGCGCCTGCTTGCCCGGCGGATTGCGAACCCGGGCGCGCGTCGCCAATCGGTGCGGCTCGCTCCCGCGTTCCGCCTTCGTGATTCCGCTGCGGCAGCGCATCCGCGGTCCCGCTGAGCGTGCAGGCTACGGTTTCGGCCTCCCACCTCGATTCGTTTTAGGCCCTGATCGCAGCCGGGAATGAGCGGGCAGCGCTTGCGCGGTGTCGGTGCCCCTCGCACGCGGGTTCGCCGACTTCGGTGGATGAGCCATGACCCAGTCGTGCAGCGCCAGCGCCGCCACCGACAAGTCGCGGTCGCGGCGGCGAACCAGGTAGATATGGCGCGTCAGGCCTTTCCATCGTATCGGCCGGATTGAAATGTCCGGGGATCGGAACTGATAGAGCGTCAGCGCCGGGACGACGCTGATCCCCAGCCCCGCGCGCACCATGCCGCTCACGGTCGCGAGCTGATCGACCTCGAGCACCGAGCGCAGTGATTGCGGGTGCGTCGCCGCGTCGATGTACTGCCGCACGCTCGACGTGCGCGAGAGGTGGATGAAGGGCCACTCGGCGACGTCCTTCGGCCTCACGCTCGTTGCATGGGCCAACGGGTGGTCGGCGGGGCACACCAGATGAAACGCATCGCTGCAGAAGATCTGGGCGCGCAGTTCGGGGGTCTCGGCACGGGTGGCGGCCAACGCGAAGTCGGCACGGCCGCTCCGCACGGCATCGATACAGGGTTCGGACAGCACATCGGCCACCGCGAGCTCGATGCCCGGGTGCTTTGCATGAAAGCCTGCCAGCACCGTCGGCAGCCAATCTGCGGCGAGCGAAGGAAGCAACGCGATCGACGCCCGGCCGCGCCGCAGTGCGGCTCGATCGTTGACACCGGCAAGCGCGCTGCCCACTTCGTCGAGCACCCGGCGGGCAGCGAGCTCGAACTCTGCGCCCTCTGCCGTGAGCTCGACGAAACGCGTGCTGCGATCGAACAGCCGGATGCCGAGCGATTCTTCCAACTGGCGGATCAGTGCGCTGAACGCCGGCTGCGAAAGATGACTCGCCGCGGCCGCCCGCGTGAAGTTGCGCTCGCGGATCAGCGACATGAAGGCGTGCAGTTGCCGCGTCGAGAGATTGATCTGCATTTCAGCTCAATTGATCCTGATTTTCGATTTCACAGCTTAACCGAGTGTGCCTAGAGTCGGCACAAACAAGACCGATCCACGATGGAGACAACCATGAAACTGCGATCTCTTCGCTGTGCCATCACGCTCGCCGCGACCCTCGCGTTCGCCGGCACCATCCTGATCGCCTGCGGCGGTGACGACGGCGGCGCCGCGCCTTCCGCCACGCCCGCAGCCTTCAAGCTCAACATCTCGAAGACCGAAGACGTCGCCGGCAGCTTCGGCAGCGTGGGCGCGTACGAGCGGATCACCGGCACCTTCACCGGCGAAGTCGACCCCGGTGATTCGAAGAACGCGATCATCCAGGATCTGGCGCTCGCGCCGAAGAACACGAACGGCAAAGTCGAGTACAGCGCCGACTTCGTGATGCTCAAGCCCAAGGACATGAGCAAGGCGAACGGCGTCTTGCGCTACGACGCACCGAACCGCGGCAACATCGTGGCGCTCGACCCCTACTTCGCATCGCGCGGGTATGTGTTCCTCACGGCGGCCTGGCAGGGCGACGTGCCCGCGGCCAGCGGCAAGGTGACGCTCACGGTGCCGGTCGCCAGGAATGCCGACGGCACGTCGATCACGGGCACCTACCGCGCCGAGCTGATTCCGACCGTGTCGACCGCCAACTCGCTGCCGCTGCCCGGCGGTGCCTACAACGGCGCGATGCTGCCGTATGCACCGGCCAGCCTCGACAACACCCAGCCCGGCTACACGCTGACCCGCCGCATCAACGAAGACGACCCGCGCGAGTTCATCCCCGCGAGCGACTGGAAGTTCGCCAAGTGCGACGCGACCACCGCTTTCCCTGGCACGCCCGATGGCGCCAACGTCTGCCTCAAGAACGGCTTCGACGGACGCTACTTCTACGAACTCGTCTACGTCGCCAAGGATCCGAAGGTGATGGGTCTGGGCTTCGCTGCGCTGCGCGACATGATCGCGTTCTTCCACCACAAGCCTTCGGACGCGATGGGCACGGCGAACCCGATCTTCGGCGCGATCAAGAACACGATAGGCTCGGGCGTCTCGCAGTGCGGCAACTTCATGAAGACCTTCCTGCACCTGGGCTTCAACCAGGACCTGGACGGCAAACAGGTCTTCGACGGCGTGTACGCACAGATCGCCGCGCGGCAGACCAACCTCAACATGCGCTTCGCGATTCCGGGCGGTGGCGGTGGCGTTCGCACCGACCACACGGCCTTCGGCCAGGGCGGTACGCGCGGCCTCGATCCGGCCTATGTCGATGCCGTCTCGGGGCGCAGCGACGGCGGCATCCTGAAGCGCTGCGATGCGACCAAGACCTGCCCAAAGCTCTTCATCGGGTTCAGCGGCACCGAGTTCTGGGTCCTGCAGGGCTCGCCGCTGCTGACCGACGCGTGGGGCACCGCCGATCTGGTGCAGCCGGCGAATGCGCGCATCTACTACTACGCGAGCTCGCACCATCTGCTGGGCCTGGCCAGCTTCGCGCCGGCGGCGGTCGGCTCGGTCTACGCGACGAACAACAACCTGGCTGCGACCAGCGTCGTCCGTGCGCTGTACCAAGACCTCGAAGACTGGGTCGTCTCAGGCACCGCGCCACCCGACAGCCAGGTGCCCAAGCTCGCCGACGCCACGCTCGTGCGGCCGGCGCAGGTCCAGTTCCCTGCGATCCCGGGTGTGACCTACACCGGGCTGGCCGACAGCTACCCGCTGCTCGACTGGGGCTCGCAGTACAAGCCGCAGGACGAGACCGGCATCGCGACCCAGCTTCCACCGGCCTATCTCGGCCGCGACTACGCGATCCTCGTGCCGCAGGTCGATGCCGATGGCAACGACATCGCCGGCATCCGCAGCCTCGATGTCGCCGCGGGCCTGGGCACGAACACGGGCTGGAACTACAGCAGCAAGCCGGGCGTGATCGATCTCGCCGGGTTGTTCGGATCGTATTTCCCGTACGCGAAGACGACCACGGGCCGCATCGCCGCCGGCGATCCGCGCCCTTCCCTCGAGGAACGCTACGGCACGCAAGCCGGGTATGTTGCGGCGGTGACCCAGGCCGCCACCGATCTCGTCGCACGGCGCTTTATGCTGCAGGCCGATGCCGACGCAGCGATCGCCGCGGCGGCGGCCAACCCGGTGCTGCCATAGGCCCGACCACAGGGAGCGAATCGTTTGAAGACCTTGCGCATCGGCACCGGTGCCGGCTATTCCGGTGACCGCATCGAACCGGCGATCGAGCTGGCCCGAGACGGGCAACTCGACTACCTGATCTTCGAATGCCTGGCCGAGCGCACCATCGCGCTCGCCCAGCAGGCTCGGCGCCAGGACGACAGCGGCGGCTACGACCCGATGCTCGAGGCCCGCATGCGCGCGGTGCTGGCGCTGGCCGTGCGCAACGGCGTGCGCATCGTCAGCAACATGGGTGCGGCCAACCCGGTGGCCGCCGCACGCGCGACGGCAGACATCGCACGATCGCTGGGCCTGCAGGGCCTGAAGATCGCCGCCGTCGTCGGCGACGACGTGCTCGATGTCGTCCGCCGCGGCGACTACAGGCTGGAAGAAACCGGTGCGACGGTCGCTTCGCTGGGCGAGCGCATCGTGTCGGCCAACGTGTACCTCGGCATCGAGCCGATCGTCGCGGCGCTGCGCGGCGGTGCGCAGGTCGTGGTCACCGGCCGGGCCGCGGACCCGGCCCTGTTCATGGCGCCGCTCGTCCACGAGTTCGGCTGGGCGATGGACGACTGGCAGCGACTCGGCCAGGCCACCGTCGTCGGCCATCTGCTCGAATGCGCGGGCCAGATCACCGGCGGCTACTTTGCCGATCCCGGCTTCAAGGACGTGCCCGGACTGGCGCGGCTCGGCTTTCCCATCGGCGAGGTCGACGAGCGCGGCGACGTGGTCATCACGAAGGTGGCGGGCACCGGTGGGCGTGTCACGGCGGCGAGCTGCAAGGAGCAACTCGTCTACGAGATTCACGATCCGCAGTCCTACCTGCAGCCCGACGTCGTGGCCGACTTCTCGCAGGTGACGATCGAAGAGACGGCGCCCGACCGTGTCCGCGTGAGCGGCGGCCGCGGACGCGAGCGCCCGCCCACGTTGAAGGTCTCGGTGGCCTACACCGACGGCTACATCGGCGAAGGGCAGATCTCGTATGCCGGTCCGGGCGCCTTGGCGCGCGCGCGCCTCGCACTCGAGATCGTGCGCGAGCGGCTCGAGCTCAGCGGCGTGCAGAGCGACGAGCTCCGCTTCGACCTGATCGGCGTCGATGCTCTGCACGGCGCGGCGCTTTCGCGCCGCGAGGCAGAACCGTACGAAGTGCGGGCCCGTGTCGTGGGGCGCACGGCCTCGCTCGGCCAGGCGCAGCGCATCGGCAACGAGGTGGAGACGCTGTACACCAACGGCCCCGCGGGCGGCGGCGGGGCCTCTCGCAGCACCCGTGAAGTGCTGGCGGTTCAATCGGTGCTGCTGCCGCGCGAACTGGTCTCGACATCGATTCAATTCCTGGAGGCTTGACATGAAACCCCCACGCTCACTTTGTTCGCTGCCCCCCGAGGGGGCTCCTCAGTACCTCCGGGCGGCCGCGCGGTACTGAAATGAAGCTGCGTGAAATCGCCCATTCGCGAACCGGCGACAAGGGCAACACATCGAACATCTCGCTGATCGCCTACGACGCCAGGCACTACGAGCATCTGCGCGCACACGTGACCGCGGCCCGCGTCAAGGCCTGGTTCGAAGAGTCGGTGCGCGGCGATGTCGTGCGCTACGAGATGCCGGCGATCGGCGCACTCAACTTCGTCATGCACCGCGCGCTCGGCGGAGGCGTGACCCGGTCGCTGGCGCTCGACGCGCATGGCAAATCGCTCAGTTCTGCGCTGCTCGATCTCGAGATTCCCGAACCGCCATCGACCCACTAGACACACGAGGAAGACATGCTCAACCCCACCCGCTCATGGCTGCTCGCAGCCGCCCTCATCGCTTGCGCCTCGGCGCCGGTTCTTGCGCAGACCTACCCGGCCAAACCCATCACTTTCACGGTGCCCTTCGCGGCGGGCAGCGCCACCGACCAGCTCGCACGCGCGCTCGGCCAGTCGATCACCGCGCAGACGAAGCAACCCGTCATCGTCGACAACCGCGCCGGTGCGAGCGGAATGATGGCCGCGCAGACCAACGCGAAGGCGGCCCCCGACGGCTACAACGTCTTGATCACCACCAACACGACGCACGCCGCCAACGAGCACCTCTACAAGAAGCTGCCCTATGACCCGGTCAAGGACTTCCAGCCCGTCACCGGCCTCGGCAAGGGCGGTCAGGTGCTGGTGGTGCGAAGCGATGCGGCCTACAAGTCCGTCTCCGACCTGCTGGCCAAGGCCCGCAAGGAGCCCGGCAAGCTGAGCTTCGGGAGCGGCAGTTCTTCAAGCCGCGTCGCGGGCGAGATGTTCAAGCAGTTGAGCAACACCGACATCCTGCACGTGCCTTACAAGAGCAACCCGCTGGCCATCACCGACCTGCTCGGCGGACAGATCGACATGATGATCACCGACACGGCCACCGGCGTGCCACAGATCAAGGGCGGCAAGCTGCGCGCGCTCGGGGTCTCGACCACCCACCGCATCGCGTTGCTGCCGGACGTGCCGACGATCGACGAAGCCGGCGTCAAGGGCTACGACATGGGCTACTGGTTCGCAGCCTACGTGCCCGCCGGAACGCCGCCGGCCGTGGTGGCCCAGTTGCGCGACCTGCTCATTGCGGGGACCAAAAGCCCCGCGGCGGTCGCCTTCTTTCACGACGCGGGCGTCGAGCCCTGGACCACGACGCCCGATGGCCTGGCGAAGTTCCAGGCAGCAGAAACGCAAAAGTGGGGCAAGGTCATCAAGGCGGCGGGCATAGAGGCCGAGTGAGCCCTGGGCCAAGCGTCGAACGTCGAATCGCCACCAGAAACCGGCGTCACCGGCGACCGCTGGGTCGCGTTCTCAGATCGGGAACTGCGTCGTCGACAACACCTGCTTCAAGACCATGAAGGACCGGATCTGCCGCACACCGGGCAGGTGCAGCAGTTGCTCGGCGTGGAGCCGATTGAAGCTGTCGCTGTCGCGGGTTCGCAGCAGCATGAAGTAGTCGAACTCGCCGGTCACGACGTGGCACTCCATGCAGCCCGACACCTTCGCGGCTGCCTTCTCGAAATCGGCGAACGAATCGGGCGTCGATCGATCGAGCACGACGCCGATCATCACCAGCATGCCCGCATCGAGCGCCCGCGGGTTCAGCAGCGCGACGATGCCGGTGATCAGCCCCATCTGCTTGAGGCGTTCGACGCGCCGAAGACATGCCGGTGCACTGAGATTGACCTTGGCAGCCAGCGCCACGTTCGACAACGAGGCATCGCGTTGCAGCGAACGCAGGATGGCCTTGTCGGTGCGATCGATCGCATGCGTGAGAGAACCCGGCGGCGATGTGTTGGCTCGAACTTTTGTTGCGCTCATCTTTTCTTTCTAGAAATTATTCTCATCAGAAGAATGATATTCCGTCGAATGATTTCTATATCTCGGAAGATTTTGCAACCATGAGATCCCGCGTTTTCTCTACGATTCGGTGACCGCCCACCACGATGAAAGCGACCCGAGCATGCCCTCTTTGTTCGCCAGCGTCGAAGCCTGGGCGCCCCACTCCACTCGACGAGCCACCGCCATGAACCTGAAACGCTTCCCCCGCCATTCGTTGACCTTCGGCCCCACGCCGATCCAGCCGCTGAAGCGCCTGAGCGCACACCTGGGCGGCGAGGTCGACCTGTACGCCAAGCGCGAGGACTGCAACAGCGGCCTGGCCTTCGGCGGCAACAAGACCCGCAAGCTCGAGTACCTGATCCCCGAAGCGCTGGCCCAGGGCTGCGACACGCTGGTGTCGATCGGCGGCATCCAGTCGAACCAGACACGGCAGGTCGCGGCCGTCGCCGCACACCTCGGTATGAAGTGTGTGCTGGTGCAGGAGAACTGGGTCAACTATTCCGACGCCGTCTACGACCGCGTCGGCAACATCGAGATGTCGCGCATCATGGGCGCCGACGTGCGCCTGGACGCGGCCGGCTTCGACATCGGCATCCGGCCGAGCTGGGAGCAGGCCATGGAAGACGTCCGCAAGGCGGGCGGCAAACCGTTCCCGATTCCGGCCGGCTGTTCCGAGCACCCGCTGGGCGGGCTGGGCTTCGTCGGCTTTGCCGAAGAGGTGCGCGCGCAAGAGGCCGAGCTCGGCTTCAAGTTCGACTACATCGTCGTGTGTTCGGTCACGGGCAGCACGCAGGCCGGCATGGTGGTCGGCTTTGCCGCCGATGGCCGTGCCGATCGCGTGATCGGCATCGATGCGTCGGCCAAGCCGGCGCAGACCAAGGCGCAGATCCTGCGCATTGCGCAGAACACCGCCAAGCTGGTCGAACTCGGCCGCGAGATCACCGAGGCCGACGTGGTGCTCGACACGCGCTACGGCGGCCCCGAATACGGCTTGCCCAACGCGGGCACGCTGGAGGCGATCCGCCTGTGCGCGCGCCAGGAAGGCATGCTGACCGACCCGGTCTACGAGGGCAAGTCCATGCACGGCATGATCGACATGGTGCGCCAGGGCGAATTCCCGGCGGGCTCGAAGGTGCTGTATGCCCACCTGGGCGGCGTGCCCGCGCTCAACGCCTACAGCTTCCTGTTTCGCAACGGCTGAACGCCTTTGCGGCTATGACGCCAGGCTCAGAATGGTCCCGACCAGGGCCTGGGCGCGCGGCACCAGCGTGTCCAGGCAGCAGTACTCGCCGTCGGTGTGCGCCTTGCCCCCCACCGGCCCGACACCGCACAGCGTCGGGATGCCCAGCGAGGCCGTGAAGCCGGCGTCCGAACAGCCACCGGTGAACTCGCCGTCCACCTCGAATCCGACCCGGGCGGCACTCGCCTGGTAGCGCCGCATCAGCTCGCTGCTCCACTGCGGCTCCAGCGGCAGGAACTCCGAGGTCTGCGTGAGGCGGGCTTCGGTTCCCGGAACGCCGGGCGCGTCGACGATGGCCTTGATGCGCTCGAAGATGAACTCGCGCTGCTGCAGCGAACAGAAGCGCACATCGAGCTTGGCTTGCGCCGACGGCGCGACGGTGTTGGTCGACATGCCGCCGCTGATCAGCCCGACGTTGGCGGTGACGCCGGTCGTGTAGTCGGTCAGCGCGTGCAGGGCCTGCACCTTGCGCGCCAGGGTTTCGATCGCGCTCGCGCCGTCGGCATGGTTCACGCCCGAGTGCGCGGCGCGGCCGGTCACGTCGATCGCGAAGGTGGCGCCGCCCTTGCGCGAGGTCACGAGGTTGCCGCTGACGCGGCCCGGTTCGGCGTTGAAGGCCGCGCGCGCGCCGCGTGCATGCGCCTCGATCGCGATGCGGCCGCGCTGCGAGCCAATTTCTTCATCGGCCGTGAACAGCCCCAGCACCGGGAACGGCAGCAACGGCAAGCGCTTCAATGCCATCAGCACGAAGCACTGCAGCACGAGGCCGGACTTCATGTCCGACACGCCCGGCCCGTAGCCGCGATCGCCCTCGACGCGCCACGGCCGCTGCGCCACGGTGCCAGTCGGGAACACCGTGTCGCGGTGGCCCATCAGCAGCGCCGGCGCAGCGCTGAGCACCGCGCCGCGCAGACGCACCAGCAGCGCGTCGCCATCGTCGGGATCGGCCCGATGCTCGCCCTCGATGTCGGCGTCGTTCAGCCAGCCCAGCATGGCCTGCGCGACGCGGTCGGTGCCGGCCTTGTCGTGGCTGTTGGAGTCGATGTCGACCAGCGTGGCCAGCGCCGCTTGCATCGCCGGGCGTTGGTTCGCCAGCCACTCCATTGCAGCATTCATGCGCGCCCCTTCATCACCGCCGGCCCTTCTTCGGCCAGGTCCCAGAACAGGCCGGCCATGATGTGCAGCGACTCGCGCGTGAGGTCGGCCAGGATGTGCTCGTTCGGTGCGTGCTGCGAACAGGCGGCATACGAGTGCGGCACCCACAGCGTCGGCAGACCCAGCGTTTCGGAAAACACGTCGTTGGGCAAGGAGCCGCCGAGATTGGGCAGCAGCGCCGGCCGCGCGCCAGTGCTGCGCTCCATCGAGGCCAGACCCCAGCGCACCCACGCATCGTCGGGGTCGAGCCGGGTCGCGGCCATGTGCACATCGGTCGCGCGCAGCTCGACGTCGTCGAAGCCGTGCGCATCGAGGTGCGCGCGGATGTGCACGAGAAAGTTCGCCACGTCGCTGCCGACGACGAAACGCATGTGACAGTGCGCGCGCGCCTCCGAGGGAATGGCGTGCACCGGCATGGCCGGGTTGCCGGTCGTGAAGGCCAGCACTTCGAGGCTGTTCCAGCCGATCACGCGCTCGGTCGGGCTGAGGCCGGGCTCGCCCCAGTCCGGGTCGATCTCGGGGTCGCCGGGGCCGCCGCCGACCTCGATGTCTTTCAATGCAGCGCGCACGCTCGCGGGCAACTCGGCCGGCAGCAGGCCGGGCACGAGGATGCGTCCCTTCGCATCGATCAGGCTCGCGATTGCATGCGCGAGGCGTACGCCGGGGTTGCGCAACAGCCCACCCCAGTTGCCCGAGTGATGGCCGCCGTCGCGCAGCTTCAGGTGCAAATCGAAATTGAACACGCCGCGCGAGCCGAGAAACATCGTCGCGCGCGAAGCCGCGACGCGCGGGCCGTCGGAGGCGAGGAACAGGTCGGCCGCGAGCAGCTCGCGGTGCTGCGCGCAGACCTCGTTGAGACCGGGCGAACCTGCTTCTTCGCCCATCTCGAGAATGATCTTGACGTTGTAGCCGAGCCGGCCGCCGCGCACCGCGAGCACCTGCTCGAGCGCGACCAGGTTGATGGTGTGCTGGCCCTTGTTGTCGGCCGTGCCGCGGCCGTACCAGCGCTTGCCGACGACGACGATCTCCCACGGGCTCAGGCCCTCGCGCCACTGCGCGTCGTAGCCGCGCACCACGTCACCGTGGCCGTAGGTCAGCAGCGTGAATGCGGCGCCGGGTTCGATGCGTTCGGCGAACAGGAAGGGGCAGCGCGGTGTCACTGGGTTCGCGACGATGCGGCACGTGAAGCCCAGGCGCTCGAGGGTCGGCGCGATCTCGTCGCTGAGGTAGGCGTGCAGCGCGGGGCCGCTGGCCTCGTCCTGACTTTCGGTGCGCATCGCGACGCGGCGCGCCAGCACCTGCTGGAAGCGACCATCGTCGAAGCAGGCAAGGGTTTGGTCGACGGCTTGCTGGCGGGTCATGCAGCGATTCCTTCCGGGACATGAATTTCGGGGATCCCGAGACCGGGCTCGGGCGACAGCGCCGAAGCCAGCAGCGCGCGGGTGTACGGGTGTTCTGGCCGCGCGAAGATCTGTTCGCGCGTGCCCAGCTCGACGATGGCGCCGCGGTGCATCACCGCCACGCGGTCGACCAGGTGCTCGACCACGCCGAGGTCGTGGCTGATGAAGAAGTAGGTCAGGCCGAACTCGGCCTTCAGGTCCATCAGCAGGTTCAGGATCTGGGCCTGCACCGAGACGTCGAGCGCCGAGGTCGGCTCGTCGCAGACCAGGATGTCGGGGCGCAGCACCAGCGCGCGGGCGATCGCGACGCGCTGGCGCTGCCCACCCGAGAGCTGGTTCGGGTACTGCTGGTGCGTGCGCTCGGGCATGCCGACCAAGTCCAGCGTCTCGCGCACCGTGCGCTGCTGCTCGGCGCGCGAACCGACCTGGTGGATGCGCAGCGGCACGCCGACGATGTCGGCGACGGTGCGGCGCGGGTTCAGCGACGAATACGGGTCCTGGAAGATCGGCTGGATCTGGCGCGCGTGCGCGCGGCGCTGGCGCGGGTCGATCTCCTGGCCGTGCAGCAGCACGTTGCCCGACGTGGGCGCGAGCAGACCCAGCAGCATCTTGGCCAGCGTGCTCTTGCCGCAACCCGATTCGCCGACCAGCCCCAGCGTTTCGCCCTTGGCGACGCGCAGCGTCACGTTGTCGACGGCCTTGATTTCGCCGGGCGCGCGGAACAGCCCACGCTTGAGCGCGAAGCTGCGGCTCAGCGCGCACAGCTCCAGCGCGTAATTCGCCGAGCTCATGCTGTGGCCTCCGCGAACAGGTGCGACGGCTGCACGGCCACGCAACGCACCGCGTGCTGTGCATCGAGTCGCACCTGTGGTGGCGTCTGTGCGCAGGCCTCGCGCACCTCGGGGCAGCGGTTCGCGAACGCGCAGCCCGACACCGGCCCGATCAGGCTGGGCACGACGCCGGGGATGGCCTGCAAGCGGCTGCCCGGCAGCGTCTTGCCGCGGACCGGGATGCAGCTCAGCAGCCCGCGCGTGTACGGGTGCGACGGGCGCGCGAACAGCTCGGCGACCGGCGCGGTCTCGACGATCTCGCCGGCATACATCACCGCGACGCGGTCGGCGATGCGCGCAACCACACCGAGGTCGTGCGTGATGAAGACGACGGCGGTGCCGAACTCGCGCTGCAGCTCGCGGATCAGCCGGAGGATCTGCGCCTGGATGGTGACGTCGAGCGCGGTCGTCGGCTCGTCGGCAATGATCAGGTCCGGGCCGCACATCAGCGCCATCGCGATCATCACGCGCTGGCGCAAGCCGCCGGAGAGCTGGTGCGGGTACTGGCGCAGCCGGTCCGCAGCCTGCGGCACGCCGGCGCGTTCGAGCAAGTACACGGCCCGCTCGCGTGCCTGCGCCGCGCTCACGTTGCGGTGCGCCTGCAAGGCCTCGCACAGCTGGTCGCCCAGCGTGTAGGACGGGTTGAGCGAGGTCATCGGCTCCTGGAAGATCATGGACATGCGCGCGCCGCGCAATGCGTTCATCTCGCGCTCGGGCAGGCGGTGCAGATCGACACCGTCGAAGCGGATGTGGTCGGCGCGGCGCTGCGCCTTGCGCGGCAGCAGGCCCATCAGCGCAAGCGAGGTCATCGACTTGCCGCAGCCCGATTCGCCGACCAGGCACAGCATCTCGCCGCGTCGCACCTGGAAGTCGATGCCGCGCACCGCGTACAGCAGGCCGCGCTCGGTCGGCAGGTCGACGCGCAGGTTCTTCACGTCGAGCAGCAATGAGTCGTTGGGCGTGTTCATGGCGGCGCCTTCAGTTGCGGCCATCCGGCGCAGTCACATCGCGCAGGCCGTCGCCGACCAGGTTGATGCCCAATACCAGCACGGCCAGCACGACCCCGGGGATCACGATGACCCAGGGCTGGAAGAACATGTAGGCCTTGCCCTCGGCGACCATCAGTCCCCACGACGGCGTCGGCGGCTGCACGCCCAGGCCGAGGAAGGACAGCGTGGCCTCGAGCAGGATCGCGTGCGCCATCTCGAGTGTGGCGACCACGGTGAGCGCGCTCATCAGGTTGGGCAGCAGCTCGCGCAGCAGGATGTAGGGCGTGGACGCGCCCAGCGCCTTGGCCGCGGCGATGAACTCGGCGTCGCGCAACTGCTGCGTGGCCGAGCGCGTGACGATCGCGAAGCGGTCCCACAGCAGGAGCCCGAGCAACACGATCACGACCTTCAGCGAGCCGCCGACCAGTGCGGCGGTCGCGAGCGCGACCAGCACCACCGGCAACGCCAGCCGCGTCGTGACGATGTAGCTGACGACCGCGTCGACGCGGCCGCCGTAGTAGCCGGCGAGCACGCCCATCGTCGTGCCGATCAGGCCGGAGATCAGCGCGGTCGCGAGGCCGATGAAGAGCGAGACGCGCGCACCGTATAGCAGGCGGCTCAGGTAGTCGCGGCCGAGCTTGTCGGTGCCGAGCAGGTGCTCCCAGCTGCCCTTGGCGTACCAGGCCGGCGGGATCAGGCGCTGCGTCACTTCTTGCGCATACGGATCGTGCGGGCTGAGCCAGGGCGCGAACAGCGCGGCGAGCGCGATCAGGGCCAGGATCACGCTGCCGATCACCAGGCCACGATGACCCAGACTGCGTCGCAGGCCGCGGCGCCACGCGGGAATGGACGGCAAAGGCAGCGGGGTGGAGAGGACAGTCGAAGACATCGTGCAGCCCTAGCGCGTGCGCATGCGCGGGTCGAGCGCGGCGTTGAGCACGTCGGCGACGAAGGTCAGGCCGATGTAGAACACCGCGATGATCAGCACGACCGCCTGCACGACGGGGTAGTCGTTGCGCGAGATCGAGTCCCACGCGAGCTGGCCGAGCCCTTGCAGCGAATAGACCGACTCGATCACGACCGAGCCGCCGAGCATGAAGCCGAGCTCGACCGCGGCCAGCGCCATCACCGGGATGATCGCGTTGCGCAGCGCGTGTTTGAACACGACGCGCGCCGGGCTCAGTCCCTTGGCGCGCGCGGTGCGGATGTAGTCGGAGCCGAGCACGTCCAGCATGCCGGCGCGCGTGAGCCGCATCAGCGAGGGCATCGCGTAGTAGCCGAGCGCAATGGCGGGCAACACGAAATGCTGCCAGCTCGTGTTGCCGGCCACCGGCAGCCACTTGAGCTCGACGGCGAACACCAGGATCAGGCTCAGCGCGAACCAGAAGTTGGGCATCGCCTGGCCCACCACCGCGACCAGCAGCGAGAGCCGATCCACCCAGCTGTCGCGGTAGATTGCGGCCAGCACGCCGAGCGGAATGGCCACGAGCACCGCCAGCAGCAGCGCGACACCACCGAGCTTGAGCGTGACCGGCAGGCGCTCGCCGATCAGCTCCATCACGGTGTTCTGAAAGTAGAACGAGCGCCCGAAGTCCAGCCGCACCGCCGCGCCCAGCCAGTCGGCGAACTGCGTCACCATCGGGCGGTCCAGCCCGTACTGCACGCGCACCTTTTCGACGTCGGCCGCGCTCGATTCGGGCCCGGCGATCGCGGTCGCCAAGTCGCCCGACAGGTGCAGCAGCATGAAGCTGACGACAGCCACCGTGAGCATCACGCTCAGACCCACGAGCAAGCGGCGGAAGATGTAGCTCAGCATGGCGTGGTCGCGCGCGCGTCGTGCTTACTTCCAGCTCGCCTGGAAGAAGCGCGGCAGCTCGTCGGGCTGGGCCTCGAACTTCAGGTCGGACGTGAACGCGTAGTTGGTCGAGTACGAGAACAGCGGCGCCCACATCGCCTGCATCGAGATGCGCTGGAGCGCCTGCGCGTACTTGGTCTTGCGCTCGGCCTTGTCGACGGTGGCGTCGGCCGTCTGCAGCAGCGCGATGACCTGCGGGTCTTTCGCGGTGTCGTCAGGCCCGCCCTTGAAGAAGTTGCCGACGAAGGCCGACGCATCGTTGACGCCGAACGAGCCCCAGGCCTGGAACGACAAGGGTGCGCGGCCCGAGCGCAGTTCGGTGCGCAACGCGGGGTACTGCACGAAATGCAGGCGCGCGCGGATGCCGACCTTGCGCAGGTCGCCGATGATGGCCTCGGCGTAGTCGCGCTCGCGGTAGGCCCACAGGTCGGTGTCGAAGCCGTTCGCATAGCCGGCCTCGGCGAGCAGGGCCTTGGCCTTCGCGGGGTTGTAGTCGTAGCTCGTGACCTTGGCGGTGTCGCAACCGAACTGGGTGCGGAAGCACGGCGCGTAGACCGCCTGGCTGCCGCCGCGCACCAGGCTGTCGGCGAGTGCCTTGCGGTTGATCGCGTAGTTCACCGCCTGGCGCACGCGCGCATCCTTGAACGGCAGGGACTCGGGCGTCGTGCCGTTGTTGTTGATCGAGACGAAACCCACGCGCATGGTCTCGCCGCTGAGCACGCTCATGTTGGGCGAGGCCTTCAGCGACTCGGCCTGGTCGGCGGGCACGCGCCAGATCCAGTCGACCGCACCGGTCATCAGTTGGGCCGCGCGGGCTTCCGGGTCGCGCACCACCGCGAACTTCACGGTGCCGATGCGCGGCTGGCCGAGCGGGCTGTCCTTGAAGTAGGCCGGGTTCTTCACCATCGTCACGCCCTGCCCCGGCACGACCGCGGTGATCTTGTACGGGCCGGTGCCGACCGGCGCCTTGCTCTAGCCCTCGATGCCGACCTTCTTGAAGTAGGCGGCCGGGTAGATCGGCGTCGGGCCGGCCAGGTATTCGAGCGCGGCTGGGAACGGCGTCTTCAGGTTGATGCGCACCTGGTACTCGCCCACCTTTTCGGCGTTTTTGATCCAGTCGGTGTTCTGGCGCGTCGCGATCTTCGCGTCGGCCGCGGTCACCACGTTGAAGGTGTAGACCACGTCGTCGGCGCTGAACTTGTCGCCGTTGTGGAAGGTGACGCCCTGGCGCAGCGTGAGCAGCAGCGCGGTCGGCGACTCCCACTTCCACGCGGTTGCGAGCTGCGGCTTGTACTCGCCGGTCTTCTGGTCGCGGTAGATCAGCGTGTCCCAGGCCATGTTGGCCAGGATCACGCCCTCGCGCATGTTGTTGTGGTACGGACTGACGTTCTCGACCTCGTTGTCCGAGGCGTAGACCAGCGTGTCGTTGGCCTTGCCGGCGTGCGCGGCGGTGGTGCCGAAAGCCAGGGCCGGCACCAGCGCGAGGCCGCACCAACGGGGTGCCAGGGTGGACAGATGCTTCATCGAGAAACTCCTTCGTCGTGCCGAAACCGGAAACCTGCGGAGTTTGAGCAAGAACAGGGCCGACAGAGCGTTTCACGTCGTAGAGAATATCGATCTGTCCGTTGCCGAACCGGCAACGCTGGAGATCCGATGAAACCGTCAACACCGATCAAGCCGTCTCCGCAGATCGCCCGCCAGCTGCAGGACACCGCGCTGCGCTACTTCCTGGAAGTGGTGCGCTGCGGCTCGATCCGGGAAGCCTCGCAGCGGCTCAACGTGGCCGGATCGGCCATCAGCCGCGCGATCACGCAGCTCGAGGCGTTGCTGGAAGCGCAGCTCTTCGACCGCCATGCGCGCGGCATGATCCCCAGCGCCGCCGGCGAGGTGCTCGCCGTTCACGCGCTCAAGTCGGCACACGACTCGGAACGCGCGGTCCACGACATCCAGGCCTTGCAGGGCATGCGGCGCGGGCGGGTGCGCATCGCCGCGACCGAGGGCTTCGCGATGGAGTTCATGCCGACGCTGATCAGCGACTTCGTGACGCAGCACCCGGGCATCCAGTTCCACCTGGGCGTTTATCCGCCCGCCGAGTGCACGCGCCGCATCCTGCACGGCGACGCCGACATCGGCACCACGATGAGCCGCACGCCGGAAAGCGGCATCCAGGTCGAGCACGCGCAGCCGTCGCCCATCCTGGCCGTGATGCGGCCCGGCCATCCGCTCGCGCGCTTCAAGCAGATCAGCCTGTCGCAACTGCTCGCCTATCCGATCGCCCTGCCCGAGCCCGACACGACGGTGCGCCAGTTGTTCGACATCGCCTGCAGCCGTCAGCGCCTGAGCTTCGAGCCGGTGCTGACCAGCAACTACATCAGCAGCCTGTTCGGCTTCCTGCGCCACACGCAGGACGGCGTGACGATCGCCGGCGAGATTTCGATCCGCTACCAGGTCGAACGCGGCGAAGTCGCCTGTGTCGGGCTGCGTGACCGCGGGCTGGACCTGCGCAACATCGAGGTGCAGACGCTGGTCGGCCGCACGCTGTCCAGTTCGGCGCAGTCCTTTCTGACCTTTCTCAAGGAGCGCTTGTCCGGGTAGGCACCGCTCGAATGGCGCGTCGGTGAGCGCCCGTGCCCGGCGCGCCGATCACAGGGTCCGCAAGGTCTCGCTGGCGCGAAGTTCGTCGAGGACTGCGTCCAGGTGATTCGACACCTCACGCGTCATGTGGTCGACGTCGGCGTCGGCCGCTCCCTCCACGCAGGCGCGCTCCAGGGCCGTCGCAGCCTGCAGCAACCCGTGCATGCCGAGCGTGCCGGCCTCGGCCTTCAGGTCATGGGCGGCACGCAGCGCGGCGCCGGCGTCACCCGCGGCACGCGCGGCATGGAAGCGCTGCGCGAAGTCGGCCTCACGCTCACGGAACAGCTCGAGAACGCGGCCGTACAGCACCTCGTTGCCGCCCGTGTTGGCCAATCCGCAATGCTTGTCGATGCGTCCGACCTCCAGCGTGGTGTCCGCGTGCGGACTCGCGCCACCCTCGGGCAGGGATCGGTCCACCTTCACCCACTTTGCCAGGGTGGCAAACATCTCGTTGACGACGATCGGCTTCGCGATGTGGTCGTTCATGCCCGCGGCGAGCACGGCTTCGCGGTCGCCGACCATGGCGTTGGCGGTCATCGCGATGACCGGCAGGTCTTGCAGCTGTGGCCGTCGGCGCAGGGCCCGGGTGGCGGCGTAGCCATCGAGCACCGGCATCTGACAGTCCATCAGGACGGCGTCGAAGCGCCGTCGTTCCAGCATGTCGAGCGCCTGCTGCCCGTCGCAGGCGCTCGTCGTGACCACGCCGGCGCGACTCAGCAGGTCGACCGCGACCTCCCGGTTGAACGCGTTGTCCTCGACCAGCAGGATGTGCGCGCCGGCCAACGCCCTGCGATGGTCGAGGACGGCCTCTGCGCGTCGAGCGCTGCGCGTGAGGGCCAGGGGTGCGTGGCCGAGGGCGATGCTGAAGGCGTCGAGCAAGGCCGAGGGCGTGGCCGGCTTGGTCAGCAGCGCGCCGACCTGCAACTGCAGCTCGGCCAGCCGCTGCCGCACCGCTTCGCGGCCGAAGGCCGTGGCCATCAGCACGACCGGTGCCGGGTGGCGCAGCGCCGATCGCTCGGCGAGTGCCTGAACACAGGCCACGCCATCCATGCCGGGCATCTTCCAGTCCAGCAGCAGCAGCTGATACGGTGCGTCGCTCGCGTCGGCCTGCTCCACGCAAACGAGTGCCGCTTCGCCGCCGGCGGCGGTATCGACCTGCAGGCCGAAGGCCTCGCTCATGGCAGCGAGCAACTCGCGCGCGGTGGCGTTGTCGTCGACGACCAGCACGCGGGTGCCGCGCAGCGACTCGTCGGTGCGCCAGGCCGGCCCCGCCGCCGCACCGGCCTGCAGTCCGAAGCCCAGCTCGAAGAAGAAGCGGCTGCCGCGGCCCGCCGCACTCTCGACCGCGAGTTCACCGCCCATCAGGTGCACCAGGTGGCGGCTGATCGCCAGCCCCAGGCCGGTGCCGCCATAACGTCTGCTGGTCGAGGCGTCTGCCTGCATGAACGGCTGGAACAGGCGCTGCTGCTGTTCCGGGCTCATGCCGATGCCGGTGTCGCGCACCTCGAAACGCAGCCTGACCGACGCGTCGTCACGATCGGCCACCTGCACGGTCACGACGACTTCGCCGCTGTCGGTGAACTTGACGGCGTTGTTGCCCAGGTTCAGCAGCACCTGGGCCAGCCGCGAGGGATCGCCCACCAGCGCCGTCGGCAGTTGCGGGGACAGGGCGAGCAGCAGTTCCAGGTTCTTCTCGTCGGCCTTCATGCTCAGCATGTTGACCAGGTTGTCCATCGCGTCGCCGAGGCCGAACGGAATCGACTCGATGTCGAGCCTGCCGGCTTCGATCTTGGAGAAGTCCAGGATGTCGTTGATGATGACGAGCAGCGATTCGGCCGACGCGTGCGCCTTCTGGACATAGTTGCGCTGTTGTGCGCTGAGCTCGGTCTGCAACGCCAGATACGACATGCCGAGAATGGCGTTCATCGGCGTGCGGATCTCGTGGCTCATGTTGGCCAGGAAGCTGCTCTTGGCCTGGTTGGCAAGCTCGGCGACGCTCCGTGCCTGCCGGGCTTCGGCGTAAGCGCTTTCCAGGTTGGCGATCATCTCGGCCAGCCTGGCCGTCATCGTGTTGAAGCTCGCCGCCAGCATGCCGGTCTCGTCGCGTGCTTCTTCGTGCGCCCGGACCGCGAGGTCCCCGGCGGCGATCTGTGCGGCCACGTGGGTCAGCCGCCGCACCGGCCCCACGATGCTGCGCCTCAGCAGGAAGGCCATGGCCACACCGAACCCAAGGGCGAGCAGGCCGCCGGCCACCGTGCGGGCGCGCGAGCGGGCCAGGCTGTCCCGCGCCCGCGACAGGTCGGCCTGCAGTTGCTCCTGCTGCCTCGCGGTGACCTGGTGCAGCAGATCGAGCAGCACTTGCGCCTGCGGGGCGACCTCGGTGCGATACAGGTAGAGGTCTTCGTAGGCGTGGTCGCTGTCCTGGATCGCACGGATCTTCAGTGTCAGCTCCGTCAGCTCGGCACGCACCGCCCCGATGCGGTCCAGGTGCTCGCGCTGCAGCGGTGTGAGCCACGGCCGGCGCGCGTTGAGCGCGTCCCACAACGCGGCGTTGGTGACCAGCTGCGGGCTGTAGGTCAGCCTGAAGTTGCCCTCTCCCGAAGCGCCGAACGCCATCACGTTGGTCGCCAGCACGTCGAACGAACTCCGGAAGGTCAGAATCGCCGCCAGCGTTTCGCGGTTCACCTCGTCACCGAGACGCGCCCGCTGCAATTCGATCATCGCCTCGGTTTCGGCCAGCACGCGCACGCGTCGCGCCTGCACGTCGACGCTCGCCAGACGCAACGCCGGCCGGTTGCGCAAGGTGTCCTCGTGCAGTTCGAACAAGGTCGGGGGCAGACGCTTCCAGCGCCCGTAGCCCTCGGTCAGCGCGCGCACCCGGTCGCGTTCGTCGGCCTCCCAGCCGGCGGCAAATCCTTCCAACGAAGTCAACGCCTTCTCGAAGGCCTGGCGCGCCACGTCGTATTGCCCGATGTCTTCCCGATCGGAGAGCACCAGGAAGCCGCGCAGATGGAGTTGCATGCTCAGCAGCGCCTCCTGTGCCTGAGCCGACGCCAGCGAAGCCGGCGCGCGCACGGCCTCGCTCACCTCGATGTCTCGCGTCGCGTCGCGGCCGGCCACGAAGGCGAGCGCCACGACGAGCAGCGTCAGGCCGACGAGAATCCCGAAGCCGATGGTCAGCTTGGTTCCGATGCCGAGCGGTGCGACCTGCAAGAGGCGGCGCACGCGCACGGTCAGAAGCCCAGCGAGGTCCGGTACGCCTCGCGCTGCCGTTCGCGGCCGAGCCGAATGGTGATCTCTTCGAAATCGACGGCCGCGGCCTCGAGTGCCGCCGCCGGGCTCAGCTGCCCACCCGCGGCCTCCATCAGGCGCAGGTCCAGCGCCAGCCAGTAGCTGTAGGCCCCCGGTATGCGCAGATAGGGAAACTGCTGCTTGTCGCTGAAGATGCGCTGGAACGCGCTCAGGTAGTCACGCGCGTCGGCCTCGTTCCAGCCGGCGCGCAGGTACGGCTCCAGGGTGCCCGTGCCCTCGGGCGGCAGGAAGTGGAACTTGCGTCCCGGGTCGATGCCGTCCCAGCCGCGCGCCGCATAGACCTGCGACTTCTCCTTCGTCGCCAACAGCGCCAGCAGAAAATAGGTGGCCTCGGGCGCCTTCGAGTATTTGGAGATCACGCCGGCCCAGGAGGCGCCCGTCGTGTTGCCCACCTGGTTCACGCCTTCGGTCTTGACCCACTTCTCCCGGGCGATGTCGTAGTACTCGTGCGTGCCGGGCACGGGGGCGGCGCCGGTCTTGCCTTTCGCATAGCTGCCCGGCTGCTGCGCCAGCGCACCCAGGTCGCCCCAGGTCAGCGCGAAGGCAGCCCGGCCGGCGAGAAAGTGATCCCAACCGCGGCCATGGTCCCAGGTCAGCATCTCGCGCGGCCCGAACTTCACCAGGTCGACGAAGACTTCGAGGGCACGCACGTGGCCCGGGCTTTGGATCAGGGGCTTCATCGTCCGCGGGTCGAACCAATACAGGCGCGCGTTGGTGGGACCGATGACGAACGAGGCCGACAGCGACATGTAGTTGAACATGCCCTGGCTGCCGGGCTTGAGCGCGAGCACGATGCCGTGGTCCGGCGTGCCGTCGCCGTTCAGGTCTTGCCCGTTGAAGTAGGCGACGGCATCCCGCAACTGCGCCCAGGTCTGCGGCACCGCCAGCGGGTAGCCGTACTTCTGCTTGAACGCCGCCTGGTGCCGCGCATCGTCGAGCAGGTCGCGCCGGTAATACAGCACCTGGCCGTCGTGGTCGTAGGCGACCATGTACTTCTTGCCCCCATACGACAGCAGGCGGCGCGGGCCGGGCAGCACGTCGTCGATGTTCCACTTCGGAAAGCGCGGGTCGTCGTAGAACTTGTCGTAGTCCAGCAAGTGGCCGCCGGCCACCATGTCGCCTATCCACCAGGAGCCCGCCAGCGACGCGTCGTATTTGCCGACGTGGTTGGTCATGTCGGAAATGATGGTCGGGTAGTGCTCGACGCCCGGCATGCGCACGATCTCGAGCTGTGCGCCGGTGGCTTCCTCGAACTCGTCCTTCACTTCGAGCAGCGCGATGCTGATCGCGCTCTTGGTGGCGATCACGGTCACCTTCTGACCGGGGAACAGGCACTTCCCCGGCGCGCAAGGCGGCAACAGGCGCGGCACGGGCACGTCGTTGGGCTGGACCACCGTGACCGTGGTGCTTTCCGGCCTGGGCGGCGCACTGGCCGGCGGGGCGTCGGCCGCCCCTGCCATCGGGAACCAGCCGGTCATCAATGCCATACACGCACAGGCCCATCTGCTTTGCATGATCTTCACCCCGCTGTGGCCGAATCAGGGCGGCGCCGGAGCCCGCAGCAGCCGGACCCGCCGAACTGGAAACCAACTGTATCCCCTGTGGTCGGGTCACCGCCATCGGCAGCCGCCCTGAGCCTTGTGCAACGCGGTGGGCGCATGCGCATCACGCCTCAACTGGTTTGCGCATATGAAAGTTCGCATTCCTTCGTTCCTGCATCGCAGACGGGTCCATAAGCTGGCGCGCTGCTGGTCATAGCCACCAATTCGGCGGCCAGCCTGCCACTTCGATCCAGGAGACGCCATGTCCGCCGTGCTTGTAGAGACCCCGCTTCACCCTGTTCTTGAACATGCCCGCGACCAGGCCCATGCCGCCGGGCTGCCGTACGCCGGCAGCGTGCCGCCGCTCGATGCGTGGGCGCTGGTGCAGGCCGGCGCCGCCGTGCTCGTCGACGTGCGCTCGGCCGAAGAGCGCAAGTTCGTCGGTCACGTGCCGGGCGCGGCCCACGTGGCATGGGCCAGCGGCACCAGCCTGACCCGCAACCCGCGCTTCGTGCGCGAGCTCGAGGCCAAGGTGCGCAAGGACGAACCGGTGCTGCTGCTGTGCCGCAGTGGCAAGCGGTCGGCGCTGGCCGCCGAAGCGGCGACGAAGGCCGGCTTCGCGAACGCGTTCCACGTGCTGGAAGGCTTCGAGGGCGAACTCAACGACGCGCAACAGCGCGGCACCGGCGACGGCTGGCGCTTCCGCGGCCTGCCATGGGTTCAGGACTGATGAGCACGCCGTCGGACCTCGCGTCCATCGTCGCCCAGCTGCGCGACGTGCGCGAACAGTGGCGCCATGCGCAGAAGCGCCCGCGCGACATCGGCGGGCGCGAGCTGCCGTCGCGCGAGGCCTTGTCGGCGGTCATCGCCGACCTGCGCGGCGCGCTGTTCCCGATGCGCCTGGGGCCGCCCGACTTGCGCCAGGAAAACGAGGACTACTACGTCGGCCACACGCTGGACACCGCACTCGGTGCGCTGCTGACCCAGGTTCGCCTGGAATTGCGCCACCAGGCGCGCCATGACAGCGAAGCCCTCGTCATGGCCGACGCGCGTGCGCTCGAGGTCGTGCGCAATTTCGGCGCGGCGCTGCCCGGACTCCGCGCGCTGCTCGACAGCGACGTGCTGGCCGCCTTTCACGGCGATCCCGCCGCGCGCAGCGTCGACGAGGTGCTGCTGTGCTACCCGGGCATCCACGCGATGATCCACCACCGCATCGCGCACGAGCTCTACATGCTGGGCGTGCCGCTGCTCGCGCGCCTGGTGGCCGAACTCTCGCACGGCGAGACCGGCATCGACATCCACCCCGGCGCCACCATCGGCCCCGGCTTCTTCATCGACCACGGCACCGGCGTCGTGATCGGCGAGACCGCGCTGATCGGCCGCAACGTGCGCCTGTACCAGGCCGTCACGCTGGGCGCGAAGCGCTTCGCGACCGACGACGACGGCCACCTGCAGAAAGGCGGTGCGCGCCACCCCATCGTCGAGGACGAGGTCGTGGTCTATGCCGGCGCCACCATCCTCGGCCGCGTGACGATAGGACACGGCTCGACCATCGGCGGCAATGTGTGGCTCACGCGCAGCGTGCCACCGGGCAGCCGCATCGCGCAGGCCAGCACCCGAGACGACAGCGTCGTCGAAGGCGTCACGGTCTAGGCCTGCGATGAGCAACGTCAGTGCGCGCTTTGCCGTGCTGATCCGGCAGCTGCGCGAGTCGCGCGGCTGGTCGCAGGAGCGGCTAGCCAACCGCGCCCAGCTGAACCGCTCGTACATGGGCGAGATCGAGCGCGCCACCGCGATGCCCTCGCTTGCCACCGCCGGAAAGCTCGCCCACGCACTGGGTGTGCCGCTCTCGGAACTGATCTCGCGCTGCGAGGCGTCGAGCGCCGGGTGACCTCGAGAAACTGCGTTGCCGATCCGCGATTGCCGTCTATAGCCGGTTGATCGAAGGCCTCAAGAACCTGAGACTCCATCGACCCATTTCCTCATCACGCCACTCTCACTCTTCGCACACAGGACCCCTTCATGGCAGACACCACTCCCGTGCAACGGGCGCTCGGCGACAACGCCGCGCGTCAGCTGGCCAACGCGACCAAGACCGCACCGGTCCTGTCGACCATCAGCCCGCGCTGGCTGACGCACCTGTTGCAATGGCTGCCGGTCGAGGCTGGCATCTACCGCCTGAACCAGGTCAAGGACCCGGAGGCCTTGAAGGTGTTGTGCGCCAAGCGCGACGAGTCCGAACTGCCGACCACCTACGCCGACTACGACGAGGCACCGCGCGAGTACTTCCTGAACGCCGTCAGCACGGTGCTGGACGTGCACACCCGCGTCTCCGACCTCTACAGCAGCCCGCACGACCAGATCAAGGAGCAGCTGCGCCTGACGATAGAGACGATCAAGGAGAAGCAGGAAAGCGAGCTGATCAACAACGCCGACTACGGCCTGCTCGCCAGCGTCGCGCCGGACCAGATCGTCTACCCGCTGACCGGCGCGCCCACGCCCGACGACCTCGACGAGTTGCTGACCAAGGTCTGGAAGGAGCCCGCGTTCTTCCTGACCCACCCGCTGGCCATCGCCGCCTTTGGCCGCGAGTGCACGCGCCGCGGCGTGCCGCCGCCCACCGTGAGCCTGTTCGGCTCGCAGTTCCTGACCTGGCGCGGCATCCCGCTGATCCCGTCGGACAAGGTGCCGGTGGCCGACGGCAAGACCAAGATCATCCTGCTGCGCGTCGGCGACAAGCGCCAGGGCGTGGTCGGCCTGTTCCAGCCCGGCCTCGCCGGCGAGCAGAGCCCGGGGCTGTCGGTGCGCTTCATGGGCATCAACCGCAACGCGATCGCGTCCTACCTGATCTCGCTCTACTGCTCGCTCGCGGTGCAGACGCCGGACGCGCTGGCCGTGCTCGAAGACGTCGAGATCGGCAAGTACCACGACTACCCGGACACCTACAAGTAAGCCACGATGTCCGAGATCGATGTGCTGAACCCCGCGCCACCCGCGGGCCTGCCCGACGTCACCGCATTGGCCCAGCTGGCCAACGAGTTCTTCGCCACGCTGCCGGGCCGCTCCGCCGCGGGCGGCGTGCCGGTGACGACGAACCCGCAACCGGCCGGCGTCTCGCTGCCGCCCGGTTTCCCCAACCCGTCGACGCCTGCGGCTGTGCCGCTCAGCGGCCCGCCGCCGGGTGCGAACCTCGTGCCCAGTTCACCGCAGAGCCCGGCCAACGCCGCCGCGTCGGCACCGGCCCTCGTGCCGCACGCGCAGTCACCCAACGGCGTGCCCGACCACGCGCTGGTCGCGGCACCGGGCTACGACGGCCGCGCCGGCAGCCAGGTGCTGGGCGTGCCGGAGGCGCACGCCGCGTCGCTGCCGGGCGACGACGGCCTCGTCGCACGCTCGTTCGGCTTGCCGGGCGAGGACGCGCTGCGGGCCTTGCTCGGCGGCACTGCGAAGTCGCCGGCGCTGCCGACTGCGCCGGCCGCCTCGACGCCGTCGTACTACTTCGTCGACGCGAACACGCCGCCGCCGACCGCACCGTCGGCGCGCCCGCCGTTCGACGTGAACGCCGTGCGCCGCGACTTCCCCATCCTGCAGGAACGCGTCAACGGCCGCCAGCTCGTCTGGTTCGACAACGCCGCAACCACGCAGAAGCCGCAGGCGGTGATCGATCGCCTCGCGCAGTTCTACGCCCACGAGAACTCGAACATCCACCGCGCCGCGCACGAACTCGCGGCGCGCGCGACCGACGCCTACGAAGGCGCGCGCGAAACCGTGCGGCGCTTCATCGGCGCGAGCTCGACCGAAGAGATCGTCTTCGTGCGCGGCACCACCGAAGCGATCAACCTGGTCGCGAAGAGCTGGGGCGCGAAGAACATCGGACCCGGTGACGAGATCATCGTGTCGCACCTGGAGCACCACGCCAACATCGTGCCGTGGCAGCAGCTCGCGGCCGAGAAAGGCGCGACCATCCGCGTGATCCCGGTCGACGACACGGGCCAGGTGCTGCTGGGCGAATACCAGCGCCTGCTCAACGAGCGCACCAAGATCGTGTCGATCACGCAGGTCTCGAACGCACTGGGCACGGTGGTGCCGGTGCAGGAGATCGTCGCCCTCGCCCACCGTGCCGGCGCGCTCGCGCTGGTCGACGGTGCGCAGTCGGTCTCGCACATGCGCGTCGACGTGCGCGCGCTCGATGCCGACTTCTTCGTGTTCTCGGGCCACAAGATCTTCGGCCCGACCGGCATCGGCGTGGTCTACGGCAAGCGCGAGGTGCTGCAGGACATGCCGCCGTGGCAAGGCGGCGGCAACATGATCGCCGACGTGACCTTCGAGCGCACCGTCTACCACGCGCCACCGACGCGCTTCGAGGCCGGCACCGGCAACATCGCCGACGCGGTGGGGCTGGGCGCGGCACTCGAGTACGTCGAGCGCATCGGCATCGAGAACATCGGCCGCTACGAGCACGGCTTGCTCGACTACGCGACGCACCACATGCGGCCCGTCAAGGGCGTGAAGCTGATCGGCACGGCGCTTGAGAAGGCCAGCGTGCTGTCCTTCGTGCTCGATGGCTACAGCACCGACGAGGTCGGCAAGGCACTGAACCAGGAAGGCATCGCGGTGCGCACCGGCCACCACTGCGCGCAGCCCATTCTGCGGCGCTTCGGCCTGGAGACCACGGTGCGGCCGTCGCTGGCCTTCTACAACACCTGCGAAGAGGTCGATCGCATGGTGGCGGTGGTGCGCAGGCTGGCGGGTTCGCGGCACTGAGACGGTCTGCGCCGCCACGCGGCGACGCATCGGACTGCGCCGGCAGGCGGCGCAGATCGATATGCGGATTGGTCAGTTCACGGCGCCACTCGCGACGCCTAGCCTGAAGGTCTCGCCACTTCGAGAGACCGTCATGACCCAAGCCGACTCCGCCAAGAAAGACTGGCGCTTCGAAACCGTGTCGGTGCACGGCGGCTACTCGCCCGACCCGACCACCAAGTCGGCAGCGGTACCGCTGTACCAGACCGTGGCCTACGCGTTCGACAACGCGCAGCACGGCGCCGACCTGTTCGACCTGAAGGTGCCGGGCAACATCTACACCCGCATCATGAACCCGACGCAGGACGTGCTCGAGCAGCGCGTCGCCGCGCTCGAAGGCGGCATCGCCGCGCTGGCCCTCGCGTCCGGCCAGGCCGCGGTGATGTATTCGATCCTGACCATCGCCGAGACCGGCGACAACATCGTCTCGAGCAGCGCGCTGTACGGTGGCACCTACAACCTCTTCGCGCACACGCTGCCGCAGTACGGCATCACGGCGCGCTTCGCCGACCACCGCAACCCGGCGTCGTTCGAGCCGCTGATCGACGCGAAGACCAAGGCGGTCTTCGTCGAGTCGCTGGGCAACCCGGCGGGCAACGTGACCGACATCGCTGCGATCGCCGCCATCGCGCACCGCCACGGCGTGCCGCTGATCGTCGACAACACCGTGCCCACGCCCTACCTGAGTCGGCCCATCGAGCACGGCGCCGACATCGTCGTGCACTCGCTGACCAAGTACCTGGGCGGCCACGGCACCAGCGTCGGCGGCGCGATCGTCGATTCGGGCCAATTCCCCTGGGCGCAGCACAAGGAACGCTTCAAGCGCCTGAACGAGCCCGACGTGAGCTACCACGGCGTGGTCTACACCGAAGCACTCGGCCCGGCCGCCTACATCGGCCGCGCGCGCGTCGTGCCGCTGCGCAACATCGGCGCGGCGATCTCGCCGTTCAACGCGTGGCTCATCTTGCAGGGCATCGAGACGCTGGCGCTGCGCGTCGACCGCATCAGCGACAACGCGCTCGCGATCGCGCAGCACCTGAGCCGCCACGCCAAGGTGGGTTGGGTCCACTACGCCGGGCTCGAGAACCACGCCGACCATGCGCTCGCGAAGAAGTACCTGTCGGGCAAGGCCTCGGGCATCCTCACGTTCGGCGTGAAGAGCGCACCCGGCCAGGGCCGCGAAGCCGGCGCGCGTTTCCTCGATGCGCTGCAGCTGTTCACGCGGCTCGTCAACATCGGCGACGCGAAGTCGCTCGCCACGCACCCGGCCTCGACGACGCACCGGCAGCTCTCGCCGGCCGAGCTCGACCAGGCCGGCGTCAGCGAAGACACGGTGCGGCTGTCGATCGGCATCGAGCACATCGCCGACCTGCTGGCCGATCTCGATCAGGCGCTGGCCGCGGTCTGATCGCCCGACCCCGCGGGCCTCGCCGCGCCGCAGCGCATAAGCAAACACGAAATCGTGCGTTCACGCGCACGGTCGTGGCCCCTAAGGTCACGACTCCGTTGATCACTTCATCGAAGACCCACCGCCATGAACCGACTTCGCTCGCTGGGCGCCGCACTCGCCCTCTTCGCCGCGACCCTGCCGGCACTCGCGCAAACGCCTTCAGTCATTCGCATCGGCGTGGCCACCGGTGGCGTCGGCACGCCGCCGCGCACCGGCAGCTCGACCACCGGTCTCGTCAACGCGCAAGGCCTGCTCGAAAAGGAGTTCGCGAAGGACAACATCAAGGTCGAGTGGATCTTCTTCAAGGGCGCCGGCCCGGCCGTCAACGAGGCGCTGGTGAACCACCAGCTCGACTTCGCCTGGCAGGGCGACCTGCCCTCCATCGTGCACCGCGCCGGTGGCGTGAAGACCCGCATCATCGCCGGCAGCGGCGTGCGCAACGGGATGTACCTCGGCGTGCCGCCGGACTCGGCGATCACGAAGCTCGAGGATCTCAAGGGCAAGCGCGTCGCGGTCTTCAAGGGCACCAACCTGCACCTGGCGGCGGTGCGCGCACTCGCGGCGCACGGGCTCAAGGAAGGCGACCTGAAGCTGATCAACCTCGACACCGCAGCGGCGCAGGCGGCACTGACCACGAAGGACATCGACGCCGCGTTCGGCTACGTCGAGCTGTTCCTGCTGCGCGACAAGGGCGTGGCCAAGGTCGTGTGGTCGGCGGCCCAGGACTCGTACCGCTACACGCGCCAGACCGTGCTGCTGGTCGACGACGACTTCGCGACCAGGCAGCCGCAGATCGTGCAGCGCGTCGTCGACACCGTCGTGAAGACCGCGCGCGTCTACTCCGAAGAAGCGCAGCGCGGCGAGCTGTTCGCGCAATGGGGCAAGGCCGAGTTCCCCGAGAAGATCTGGCGCGAGGACTTCATCGGCCAGCCGCTGCGTGTGCGCCTGTCGCCGCTGCTCGACCCCTTTCTCGTGGCCCGCTACAAGGACGCGAGCGACGAGTCCTTCAAGCTCAAGCTCACGCGCAGCAAGCCCGAGATCGACAGCTGGTTCGACCGCCGCTTCCTGAACGCGGCGCTGAAGGCCCAGGGGCTCGAAGGCTACTGGCCCGAGTACGCGGCCGACGGCAACCTCGTGGGCAGCAACGTCGCCGCCGCGCGCTGAACGACGATGGAACGTTCATGGCCACTGGACTTCGACAGCGCCGATCTGGCGCCCGAAACGCGCGCGCCTGCACGACCTGCGGTCCCCGCGTGGCTCGGCGATTGGCTGCTGGCCTGGCCGTTGCCGCTCGCGGTGCTGGCGCTGTGGGCACTGGCCGCGCATTTCGAGTGGATCGCACAGCAGGTGCTGCCATCGCCCGAGGCGGTGGCGCTGACGTTCAAGGAATCGCTGCTCAGCGGCGAGTTGCGGGCCAACCTGCAGATCAGCCTGGTCCGGGTGTTCGCCGGCTTCGCGGTCGGCCTGGTCGGCGGGCTGGCGCTGGGCGTGGCGATGGGCCTGTCGCCCACCGTCAAGGACTATTCGTACCCGCTCTTCAAGGCCTTCGCGCAGGTGCCGGTGCTGGGCTGGCTGCCGCTGTTGATGCTGCTGGTCGGCATCGACGAGGCGCTGAAGATCATCCTGATCAGCAAGGCCGCGCTGGTGCCGATCGCGCTCAACACCTACAAGGGCATCCAGAACGTGCCGACACGGTTCATCGAGGTCGGCCGCGTGCTGCGCTTCACGCGCTGGCAGATGCTGACCCGGGTCGTCTTTCCGGCCGCGCTCGCGCCGATCTGGAACGGCATCCGCTACGGCCTGACGCATGCCTGGCTCGCGCTGGTGGTGGTGGAACTGCTCGCGTCCAGCGAAGGGCTGGGCTACATGATCGTCTACGGGCGGCAGCTGTTCCAGCTCGACGTCGTGCTGGCCGCGGTGGTCGTCGTCGGTGCGGTCGGCTACGCGCTCGACAAGGGGCTCGCCGCGATCGAGAAGCGGCTGCTGGGCTGGCGCAAAGAGGCCTTCTGATGGCCCGCACGCACATCACAACGTCCCTGCGCGGCGGCATTCCACGGCCCTTGCGCGGCCTGGTCATCCCGCTCGTGCTGCTCGTCGCCTGGTGGGCCGCCGTGCGCTTCGGCTGGTCGACCTCGCCGCTGCTGGTCGCGCCAAGCAAGGTCTGGCAGACCGGCGTCGACCAGGTCGTGAGCGGCAAGGTCTTCGCCGCGCTCGGCGCGAGCCTTTGGCGCGACCTGGCGGGCTTCGCGATCGGCGCCACCGCGGGGCTGCTGTTCGGCGCGCTGCTCGGTGCCTCGAGGCTGGCCGAGAAGTTCATCGGCCCGAGCTTTCACACGCTCAAGCAGATCTCGCTGTTCGCGTGGATTCCGCTGCTGTCGGTCTGGTTCGGTCTCGGCGACGCGGCCAAGGTCGCGTTCCTGTCGCTGGCAGCCTTCTTCCCGGTGGTGCTGAACACCTTCGAAGGCATACGCAGCGTGCCGCCCGACCTGCTCGAAGTGGCGCGGGTGCTGAGGTTCACGTCGGCCCAGCGCTGGCGCAAGGTGATCCTGCCGTCGGCCTCGCCGGCCATCTTCGCCGGCATCCACCTGGGCCTGATCTACGCCTGGCTCGCGACGCTGGGCGCCGAGTACCTGCTGGTCTCGGGCCAGGGCATTGGCAACCTGATGATCGACGGCCGCGAGCACTTCTGGATGGACATGGTGCTGTTCGGGGTGTTCGTCGTCGGCCTCGTCGGCTTCACGCTGAACTGGATCGCCAGCCGCATCGAAGCGCGTGCGCTCGCGTGGCGCGGGCGCTCGGTGGCCCAGTTCTGACGCTTCTTCAAGGACTCTTCATGGCACACACCGGCACCCTGCACATCGCCCATCTCAGCAAGCACTACGAAGTCCAGGGCGAGCCGCTGGCGGTGCTCGACAACATCACGCTCACGGTGAACCCGGGCGAGTTCGTCAGCATCGTCGGCAGCAGCGGCTGCGGCAAGTCGACGCTGCTGCGCCTGATCGTCGGGCTCGAAGACGACTACCAGGGCGAGGTGCTGCTCGACGGCCAGCGCGTCGTCGGCACCAGCCTGGACCGCGGCATCGTGTTCCAGGAGCATCGCCTGTTCCCGTGGCTCACGGTCGAACAGAACATCGCGCTCGGGCTGTTGAACGCACGCTTCACCGAAGCCGAGAAAACGCAGTCGGTGCGCGAGCACATCGCGCTGGTCGGCCTCGAGGGCTTCGAGACGGCCTACCCGCACCAGCTCTCGGGCGGCATGTCGCAGCGCGTCGCGATCGCGCGTGCGCTCGTCAGCCGCCCCGAGGTGCTGCTGCTCGACGAGCCGTTCGGCGCGCTCGATGCGCTGACGCGCGCCCACCTGCAGCAGGAGCTGCACCGCATCTGGCAGGCCGAGGGCATCACGATGATCCTGGTCACGCACGATGTCGAAGAGGCCATCTACCTCGGCGACAAGGTCGTGGTGATGGAGCCGCGGCCCGGCCGCATCCGCCGCATCGTGCCGGTCGAGCTGGCGCACCCGCGCGACCGCGTCGCCCTGCCGTTCGCCCGCCTGAAGGAAGACGTGCTGGCCGAGTTCGCCGGCGAAGCCGAGGCGGCGACCGCGGCGCGCCACGCCGGCCGCCGCGGTGACGGAACGCGCGGGCCCGATTCCGGCTTCGCGCTGCCGAACGGGCTGCGCTTCGCGCTCTGATCTCGCGCTCCCTCCAAAGGACTTCGTCATGTCTGACCGCAAACTGCGCCTCGGCGCCTTCATCATGGCCACCGGCCACCACGTCGCCGCCTGGCGCCACCCCGGCGCGCAGGCCGATTCGGGCGTCAACATAGCCCACTACATCGAGGTCGCGAAGACCGCCGAACGCGGCCTGTTCGACCAGGTCTTCGTCGCCGACAGCCCGGGCCTGCAGCACAAGGGCGACGACGACTCGCTGAGCCGCCAGGGCCGGGTGTCGTACTTCGAGCCGGTGACGCTGTGGGCGGCGCTGTCGGCCGTGACCCAGCACATCGGCTTCGTCGCGACCGCGTCGACCACCTACGAAGACCCGTTCCTGCTGGCGCGCAAGTTCGCCTCGCTCGACCACCTCAGCAAGGGACGCGCCGCCTGGAACGTGGTCACCACCAGCGCCGACAACGTGCACGGCAACTTCGGCATCGAGGCGCACCCCGACCCGGCGCTGCGCTACGAGCGCGCGCACGAATTCGTCGACGTGGTCAAGGGCCTGTGGGACAGCTTCGACGACGACGCGTTCAGCCGCGACGCAGCCTCGGGCGTCTACTTCGACCCGAACAAGCTGCACACGCTGAACCACGTCGGCAAGCACTTCAAGGTCAAGGGGCCGCTGAACATCGAGCGCTCGCCGCAAGGCCACCCGGTGATCGTGCAGGCCGGCTCGTCCGAAGACGGCAAGGAGCTCGCGGCCGCAACCGCCGAGGCGATCTTCACCGCCTGGACCAGCCTGGCCGAAGCGCAGGCCTTCTACCGCGACGTGAAGGGCCGCATGGCCAAGTACGGCCGCCGCCCCGACGAGTTGCTGGTGCTGCCCGGCATCTCGCCGGTGATCGGCCGCACCGAGGCCGAAGCCCAGGCGAAGTGGGCCGAGCTGCAGGCGCTGATCCACCCGTCGGTGGGCCTGAACACGCTCGCGCCGTTCTGGCCGAACGACGACCTGCGCCGCTGGGATCTGGACGCCCCGCCGCCCTACTACCCCGAGCCGCCCAAGGGCGTGAACAGCCGCGCCCACGTGGTCATCGAACTGGCGCGGCGCGAGCAGTTCACGGTGCGCCAGCTCTACGAATACCTCGCCGGCGCGCGCGGCCACTGGGTCGTGGTCGGCACGCCGAAGACGATCGCCGACCAGATGCAGGCGTGGTTCGAGAACGGTGCGGCCGATGGCTTCAACGTGATGCCGCCGGTGCTGCCGCAGTCGCTGAACGAGTTCGTCGACCTGGTGATCCCGGAACTGCAATCGCGCGGCCTGTTCCGCACCGCCTACGAAGGCAAGACCTTGCGCGAAAACCTCGGCCTGGCCCGCCCCGCCAGCCGCTACGCCGCGGCCGCGACCTCGCGCGCCGCCTGAATCCACCCCGACACCCGAGGCCCACGATGACCACGACACTTGCCGAACCGCCGACGTCCCTGCGGTTGCCCGACGCACCGAGCTGCGCCGCCTCCTGGAGCGTGCACGACCTCGACGCGCCGCTGGGCGCGCTGGTCACCGGCATCGACGCCCGTTTGTCGCTGCGCGCCGATCAGGTGCTGGCGGTCAAGCGGGCGCTGGTCGAGCACCACATCGTCGTGCTGCCCGAGCAGCGGCTCGACGATGCGCAGTTCCTGCGCCTGTCGCGCTACTTCGGCGACGTGTTCCAGGCGCCGGCCGACGTGCCGGTGCTCGCGTCCGACCCGTATGGCGGCAACACGCCGGCGATCGTGAAGGTGTCCAACGTCGAGGACGGCGTGCTCGGCCACCACGAGCTCAGCGCCCATGCCGACCACCACTGGACGCCGGTGCCCTCGTCGGGTTCGCTGCTGTATGCGCTCGAGGTGCCGAGCGTGGGTGGCGACACGACATGGATCAACCTGGCCGCCGCCTACGACGCGCTGGACGACACGACGAAGCGCGAGATCGATGGCCTGCAGCTCATCACCTACAACCCGTTTCTGCGGCGCCTGAAGCCGCTGGCGTCGGGCTTCCCGCGCTACCGCACGCCGGACATCGAGCCGCTGTCGCCGTTCGAAGCGCACCCGCTGGTGCGCACGCACCCGGACTCGGGCCGCAAGATCCTCTACCTCGACGAGGCCACCGAGGTCGAGGTCGTCGGCGTGGACCCGGCATACGGCGGCGCGTTGATCGAGCGCCTGCGCGCGCACCTGCTGCAGCCGCGCTTCGCCTACACCCACCGCTGGCAGGTGGGCGACATCGTTTACTGGGACAACCAGGCCACGCTGCACGCGCGCACCGCGTTCGATGCGAACGAGCGGCGCGTGCTCAAGCGCATCAGCCTGTCGGGCAGCCGCCCCTTCTGACCCGCACTGCGCGCACCGGCGCGCGCAGTGCATCTGCAGCGATCACGCCGGCTGCGCAAACGGCGTGCGGATGTCGGACAGGAACTGCTGCGCCCGCGGGTGTTGCGGCCGGTTGAAGAAGGCCTCGGGCGTCGCCCGCTCCAGCACCTTGCCGTGGTCCATGAAGAGCACGCGGTCGGCCACCTCGCGCGCGAAGCCCATCTCGTGCGTCACGCAGACCATGGTCATGCCGTCTTTGGCGAGCGCGCGCATCACCAGCAGCACCTCGCCGACCATCTCGGGGTCGAGCGCGCTGGTCGGTTCGTCGAACAGCATCAGCGGCGGCTCCATCGCCAGCGCGCGCGCGATCGCCACGCGCTGCTGCTGGCCGCCGGACAGCTCAGCCGGGTAGGCGTCGGCCTTGTGCGCGAGGCCGACGCGATCGAGCAGCGCCATCGAGGCCTCGCGCGCCGCGGCCGGCGTCAGGCGGCGCAGGTGCACCGGCGCGAGCGTGCAGTTCTCGATGGCGGTCAGGTGCGGGAACAGGTTGAACTGCTGGAACAGAAAGCCGATGCGCGAGCGGAACGCGTTCACGTCCAGGCCGCGCCGGTGGATGTCTTCGCCGTTGATGCTGATCGTGCCGGAGCCGATAGCCTCCAGCCGGTTCAGTGTGCGGATCAGCGTCGACTTGCCCGAGCCCGACGGCCCGCACACGACCACCACCTCGCCCTGGGCGATGTGCTCGGTGACGTCGACGAGCGCGTGGTACGCGCCATACCATTTGTTGACTTGGTCGAAGCGGATCATGCGGACGCCTGCTGAGATTGAAGGGTGGGACTGGCAGAGGCAGGCCGCACCGGCGAGCGGCGCGTCAGCCGGCGCTCGAGACCGTGCGCCACGCGCGACAGCCCGAAGCAGAGCACGAAGTAGGTCAGGGCCAGCAGCCCGTAGACCTCGGTCGCGCGCGTGAACACCTGGGTGTTGATCTGCGCGGCAATGAACGACACCTCGGTCAGGCCGATGATGTAGCCCAGCGAGGTTTCCTTGATGGTCGCGACGAACTGGTTCACCAGCGAGGGCAGCATGTGGCGCAGCGCTTGCGGCAGGATCACCAGCCGCATCGTGCGCCAGTAGCCCAGGCCCAGCGAACGCGCGCACTCGGCCTGGCCTTTCGGGATGCCGAGGATGCCGGCCCGCACGATCTCGGCGAGGTAGACGCCGTCGAACAGCACCAGTGCGATCAGCATGGTGCTGAACTGGTCGGTCTTGTGGCCGGTGACGCTGGGCAGGAAGAAGTAGGCCCAGAAGATCACCATCAGCAAGGGCACGCCGCGCACCACGTAGACGATGGCGGTGACCGGCCAGCGGACCACGCGGAACGGGCTGATGCGCGCCAGGCCGAGCACGACGCCGAGCGGCAATGCCAGCACGAGCGCCAGCGCCGCGAGCAGCACGGTCAGCGCCAGGCCGCCGAGCGGCCCGTTCGGGTATTGGCCGATGAGGAAATAGACCCAGTAGGTCTGGATGAGCTCCGTCACGACAGCCCCTCGTCCGACGAATACGTCGGCCGATCCCCCGAGGGGATGCGGGCCGGCTTGGGAACGGCCCGGCGCTCGGCCCGCAACGACTCGATCAAACCGGCGTCGTTCATACCGTGCGCGCGGGGTAGCGGTGGTGGTACCACGCGGCCAGGGCGGTGATCGCGAGCGACACCGTCAGGTAGGCGGCGGTGGCGAACGCGAACGCCTCGGCGCTGCGGAAGGTCGCGGACTCGACCTTGGCGGCCTGGTACATCAGCTCCGCGACGCCGATCACGGTGGCGATGCTGGTGTCCTTCCACAGGTTCAGCGTCTGCGAGATCAGCGGCGGCACCGTGACGCGCAGCGCCTGCGGCAGGATCACATGGCGCATCGTCGCGAGAAAGCCGAAGCCGAGCGCCCGCGCCGCCTCGAACTGCACGACCGGGATCGCGCGGATGCCGCTGCGGATGTCCTCGGCCATGTAGGCGGCGGTGTAGAGCGTCAGCGCGACGACCGCACTGACGACCTCGACGTTGCCCGCGTACAGCCACTGCTTCAGGCCCTCGGGCAGCAGCTCGGGCGCGCCGAAATACCAGAACAGCAGGTGCGCCAGCAGCGGCACGTTGCGGATGCCCTCGACATAGAACGCGCCCGTGGCACGCAGCGCCGCGATCGGCGCCAGCCGCAACAGCGCGATCAGAACAGCCAGCGGCACGGCGAGCACCCAGGTGGTCGCGGCGATCTGAAGCGAGAGCACGAAGCCGCGCACCAGCCAGTCGTGGTACTGGCCGCTCAGCAGCAGGGCGGTGTCGAAGGTGGGCATCGAAGAGAACAGGCCGGGGAGACGTCAATGGTCGACGAAAAACACCCCGTCACCCGCGAGGGCGCCAGGGTGAAGGAGGGCTCGCCCCCCATTCCACCTCAAGGACAGGTCTCAGATCGAATCGCTGTCGATCTTGAAGCTGCGCTTGTCGAACTGCAGCTTGGTGGCCGGGCCGTACCACTTGACAAACAGCTTGTTCGCTTCGCCCGACGCCTCGAGCTCGCGCAACACGCCGTCGACCACGCTCTTCACGCCCTTCTCGCCCTTCTTGAGGCCGAGCGCGAGCGGCTCCACGCTGATGCTGGTGGGCAAGATCGCGTAGTCCTTCTTCGCGGCGCCGAGCTTGGCGTAGTCGTTGACCAGCGAGGCTTCGTCGTTGACGTAGCCCACGCCCTTACCCTGCTGCAACGCGAGAAAGGCCTGCTGCGTGGTCTCGAAGGTCACGACCTCGACGTTGGGCACGGCCTTGCGGATGTTCGGCTCCTGCGTGCCGCCCTCGACGGTCAGCACTTTCTTGCCGGCGAGGTCGGGCACGTCCTTGATGCCGCTGGCCGTCTTGATCAGGACCTTCTGCCCGGTCACGAAGGTGGTGAGCGAGAAGTCGATCTGCGCCTCGCGCTCCTTGTTGTGCGTCAGCGACGCGGCGAGGATGTCGACGCGGCCCTGCTGCAGCTCGGGGATGCGCGCCGCGACGGCCAGCTGCTTGAACACCGGCTTGACACCGATCTTCTTCGCGATCGCGTTCGCGATGTCGACCTCGTAGCCGACGATCTCGCGCGTCTTCGGGTCGACGAAGCTGTTGGGCTCGTCGGTGCCGAGCACGCCGAACACGATCTCGCCCTTCTTCTTGATGTCGTCGAGCTGGTCGGCACGCGCGGTGGCGGCGAACAGCGAGGCCGCAACGCTGGCGGCGATGAGAACGTGGGTGCGAAGGCGCATCGAATGAATCTCCATGAAGAAAGGTGTGCGAAGGCTAGCGACGCGTCGCACACCCCGGAACGAACAAATGCGAATATGGATGCGCGAAAACGTGCGTCGCCACGCCCATTCTGCGCGGCACAAAGACCGCATATGCATCGTTGATTTACGCACCTCAGCCGAGTGCACAGCCCGCGTACAGTGGCCGCATGACGACGTCGACCCGCCCCGCCGTGCTCGACCTGATCGGCAACACGCCGCTGGTGCCGGTCACCCGCTTCGACACCGGCCCGTGCACGTTGCTGCTCAAGCTCGAATCGCAGAACCCCGGCGGCTCCATCAAAGACCGCATCGGCGTCGCGATGATCGAAGCCGCCGAGCGCGACGGCCGCCTGCAACCCGGCGGCACCGTCGTCGAGGCCACCGCCGGCAACACCGGGCTGGGTCTGGCGCTGGTGGCGCGCGCCAAGGGCTACCGCGTCGTGCTGGTCGTGCCCGACAAGATGTCGTCCGAGAAGGTGCTGCACCTGAAGGCACTCGGCGCCGAAGTCCATGGCACTCGCAGCGATGTCGGCAAGGGCCACCCTGACTACTACCAGGACGTCGCCGCGCGGCTCGCACGCGACATCCCGGGCGCGTTCTTCGCCGACCAGTTCAACAACCCGGCCAACCCGCTCGCGCACGAGACCGGCACCGGCCCCGAGATCTGGGCGCAGACCGGCCACGACGTCGACGCGATCGTCGTCGGCGTCGGCTCGGCCGGCACGATCACCGGCCTCACGCGCTTCTTCCGCAAGGTGCAGCCAAAGCTGGGCTTCGTGCTCGCCGACCCGGCCGGCTCCATCCTCGCCGAGTACGTGCGCAGCGGCACCGTCGGCGAAGCGGGGTCGTGGGCCGTCGAAGGCATCGGTGAAGACTTCGTCCCTGGCATTGCCGACCTGAGCGGCGTGACGCGGGCGTATTCGATCTCCGACGAAGAGAGCTTTTCGAGCGCGCGCGAGCTGCTGAAACGCGAAGGCATCCTCGGCGGCTCGTCGACCGGCACGCTGCTCGCCGCCGCACTGCGCTACTGCCGCGAGCAGACCGAACCCCAGCGCGTCGTCAGCTTCGTCTGCGACACCGGCACGCGCTACCTCAGCAAGGTCTACAACGACCAGTGGATGGTCGACCAGGGCTTGCTCAAGCGCGCCCAGTACGGCGATCTGCGCGACATCATCTCGCGCCGCGCCGAAGACGGCAGCGTGGTCTCGGTCGCGCCCGACGACACGCTGCTCACCGCCTTCCAGCGCATGCGCCTGGCCGACGTGTCGCAGCTGCCGGTGCTGCAGGGCGGTCGGCTGGTCGGCGTGGTGGACGAGTCCGACCTGCTGTTCAAGGTGCACGCCGACGCGGCGAACTTTCACCAGCTCGTGTCCACGGCGATGAGCGCGGCGCCACAGACCCTGGCACCGTCGGCCACGCTCACTGAGCTGCAGGCGGTGCTGGACCGCGGCCTGACGGCAATCGTCACTGACGCGAACGGCTTTCACGGGCTGATCACCCGATTCGACCTTCTCAACCATTTGCGCCGGAGCCTCACATGAGCGACTCGAACCACACCGACAAGAAACACCGCTTCGCGACCCGCGCGATCCACGCCGGCCAGTCGCCCGACCCGAGCACCGGCGCGATCATGCCGCCGATCTACGCGACCTCGACCTATGTGCAAAGCAGCCCCGGCGTGCACAAGGGGCTGGACTACGGCCGCAGCCACAACCCGACGCGCTGGGCCTGGGAGCGCAACGTCGCCGACCTCGAAGGCGGCTCGCAGGCATTCGCGTTCGCGTCCGGCCTGGCCGCCATCTCGACCGTGCTCGAGCTGATCCCGGCCGGCTCTCACGTGGTCAGCGGCGACGATGTCTACGGCGGCACCTTCCGCCTGTTCGACAAGGTGCGCCGCCACAGCGCGGCGCTCACGTTCAGCTATGTGGACTTCACGCAGCCCGAAAACCTGCTGACCGCGCTGACGCCGCAGACCAAGCTGATCTGGGTCGAGACGCCGACGAACCCGCTGCTCAAGCTCGCCGACCTGCGCGCCATCGCCGAGATCGCACGATCGCGCGGCGTGCTCACGGCCGTCGACAACACCTTCGCGAGCCCGTTCAACCAGCGGCCGCTGGAGCTCGGCATCGACATCGTCGTGCACTCGGCCACCAAATACCTCAACGGCCATTCGGACGTGATCGGCGGCGTGGCCGTGGTCAGCGCCGACCCGAAGCTGGACGCGGTGCGCGAACGCCTGGGCTTTCTGCAGAACTCGGTCGGCGCGATCGCCGGGCCCTTCGACAGCTTTCTGGCGTTGCGCGGGCTGAAGACGCTGGCGCTGCGCATCGAGCGCCACAACAGCAATGCGCTGGCGCTCGCGCAGTGGCTCGAACAACAGCCGCAGGTCGCGCACGTGCACTACCCCGGCCTGCCCTCGCATCCGCAGCACGCGCTTGCGAAAACGCAGATGCACGCGATCGGTGGCGGCTACGGCGGCATGATCTCGCTCGACCTGAAGACCGACCTCGCCGGTGCACGCCGCTTTCTCGAAGCGGTGAAGATCTTCGCGCTGGCCGAGAGCCTGGGCGGCGTCGAGAGCCTGATCGAGCACCCGGCGATCATGACGCACGCGACCATCCCGCCCGAAACGCGCGCCACGCTCGGCATCGGCGACGGGCTGGTGCGGCTGTCGGTCGGTGTCGAAGACGTGGCCGATCTGCGTGACGATCTCGCCCAGGCGCTCGCGACGATCTGAGCCGAACCGATGCCCGATGCGGCTTCCATACCGGCATCGGCCGGCATCAACGGCGGCACCAACGAGGTGGTAAAGGAGCTGATCGCGCGCCGGCTCTGAGGCGCCCGCCTGCACTGCGGCAGCGCCTCTTTGTGGCGCGGGGAGTTGTCTCTCGAATTCGGTCATCGCGTCCTACACGCGCACGACCGCCGGGTGGCTAGATTGACGGTTCGCCCATGGAGATCACTCGATGCTCGAACAACTCCCCGATGCCGTCGGCCATGCGCTGCGCAACCTGCGCGCCGGCCTCGACCACACAGCGTTCAACCAGATCGACCTGCGCACCGGCATGGGCTCGATCGATGTGCGCAGCCTCGCGTTCATCGACCATGCACCGCTGCCGGCGCGCTATACGGCCGACGGCGAAGGACTCTCGCCGCCGCTGAGCTGGGGCGGCGTGCCGGACAACGCGGGGTCGCTGCTGCTGCTCGTCGAAGACGCCGATGCGCCGACGCCGCACCCGCTGGTGCACGCCATCGTGGTCGGCCTGCCGCCCGAAGACGGCGCACTCGCCGAAGGCGCGATCGCGAGTCCGGGCCATGAGGGCGTCGGCCTCGCCACCGGGCGCAATTCGTTCCTCGGGAGCGCCTGGTTGCCGCCCGACCCACCGCCCGGGCATGGCCCGCATCGCTATGTGTTCCAGGTGTTCGCGCTGAGCGGCGTCAACGAGTTCTCTGCAACGCCGGGACGCGAGGAAGTGCTGAAGGTGCTGCAGGCCTCGGCCATCGCCAGCGGTTGCCTGATCGGCACCTGCGAACGTGCCGACGGCAGCATCCGCGAGCCCGCGTCGACCAGCACGGCGTTCGACGGCGCCATCGGCGGTGGGCTGGCGCCGGCCTGACGCGACCCGCACCACTTCGCCGTCAACCAGGCTCGGGGGACGGCCACTTGGCCTCTTGATATGCTGCGAATCCAGGCCCTGCCGGCCGTACTCCTGGGAAGTCTGATGCGTCGAATCACCCAATCCTTGGCCATCGCTGCCTGTGTCGGTGGCTTGAGCGCTGCCGCGCTTGCCCAAGTCACCGCGCCGGAAGTGACGCTGACGCGTCTCGATTGCGGAACGAGTGCTGCGCCCTCGGACGTGGGGCGCTTTTCGGACACCTTCGCCCACAGCGGCCTGGTCCTCCAGATCGTCTTCAGCTGCTACCTGATTCGGCACGGCGACGACTACATGCTCTGGGACACCGGCCAGGCGATGACCGCCGGCGCCGTGGCACCCAAGACGAGCATCGTCGACCAGCTGGCCCAGCTCAACATCAAACCGGACCAGGTGCGCTTTGTGGGGATCAGCCACTACCACCCCGACCACACCGGCCAGGTCGGCTCCTTCCCGCAAGCGACCTTGCTGATCGGCAAAGGCGACTGGGACGTGTTGACCAGCGCCAAGCCACCGGGCAATGCGAACCCGGCGCCGTTCGCCCCCTGGATCAGCGGCGGCGGAAAGCTCGAGGCCCTTCCGCTCGACAAGGACGTCTTCGGCGACGGCACGGTCATCATGCTCGCGACGCCCGGGCACACGCCCGGACACCACAGCGCGCTGGTCAAGCTGCGGCAGACGGGCAACGTGCTCATCAGCGGAGACCTGGCGCACTTTCACGAGAACTACGACAGCAACGGTGTGCCGCCTTTCAACACGGGCCGCGCAGAGACGCTGGCGTCGTTGGATCGCGTCAAGAAGATCGTCGCGAACATGAAGGCCACGCTGATCATCCAGCACGATGGACGCGATGTCGGCAAGCTGCCGGCCTTTCCCGGGTCGGCAAAGTAGCGACGCGCAGGTCACGTTGCCGCCAGGCCCGCACCTGTCAACCGCAAGCCTCGTACAGCGCGCCCAGTCGAAACAATGCGCCAACGCGTCGACCACACCCCTGATCACGGGGGTGGGCCTGCGCCGCCGAGTGGAAGCTGTTCGGCATACTCCCCAGTCGTGAAAAAGCGGCGGTAGCCGCTTGGGCACGGAAATCAATTCCAACGACCAGGGAGATCCATGAAGATTCGCTTTGCCGGCGCACACGCCGCGCTTGCCTGCGCCTGCCTCATCGCTGCTTGCGGAGGCGGTGGCGGGTCTGATTCAAGCACACCACCGCCGGCGGCCAAGAGTCCGCCGGTGCTGACCTCGCAACCCGCCAGCACGACGGTGCTGACCGACGACGCCGCGACCTTCACGGTGGCCGCCACGGGCGCCAACCTCAGCTATCAGTGGCAGAAAAACGGCGCGGACATCGCGGGCGCAACTTCGGCGAGCTTCACGACGCCGGCGGTCACCTATGCCGACAGCGGCGCACAGTACAAGGTGATCGTCACCAACCCGGACGACAGCGTCACGAGCGCTGCCGCCAGCCTCGCGCTGAAACTGAGCGCCGACCAGCAGGCCTTCGAAGACCTGATCCTCGCGCCCGCCAGCGGCAGCCACCAACTGCACTGGAACCTCAACCTCTCGGGCCCGCAGGTCAGTGGGACCAACTACGCTTCCTCCGACTTCGCGGTCATGGGCGCATCGCCGCTGACGAGCGGACCGCAGCGATCGACGCAGACGCCGCCGGTGAACCTCGCGAGCACGCTGGCATTGCTGACCGGCACACCGACGCGCGTCCTGAAGAACGGCGCGATTCTGGTCGTGCCGGTCAGTGGAGAGGTCAACGTCGCGTCGTACACGGGCAGCAGCGTCAGGATCGACGCCTTGGCCGACGACGGCGCCACGGTCGCCTACACCCAGGTCCGGAGTGGCTACACGACCGTCGCGCTGAGCGGCGCGGTCGTTGCCGCCCCCACCGACCTGGCGCACTGGCACAACTCGTTCTGGTCCAACGCCGCGATCCTGAATCCGGCCACCCCATTCGCCTCTGGTGCGGCCTACGTGAAGTACACCGCGGTCAACCGGGGCGACCGCTACACGGTGTTCGATTGCGTCGGTTCGACCACCGACGCGAACGTGGCACCCTGCGTCTCGTCGACGACACTGGCTGCGGCGTTGTCCGCGGGCCTGCTCTCCAACAGCGACGGCAAGACCTATCACCAGGCCGACGGCACGACGTCGACCGTCGGTGGCGTGCCCGTGTTCGTCGCGACGGTGGCGCGTCCGGTCTCGTCGACGCTGAGTTCGACGGTGCAGTACCGCATCTACTTCGAGCTCAACGGCAACGTCTACACCGGCGCGCTGACCAAGGATGGCGAGATCCTGGGCGGGAGCTATTGGGTCTCCAATCCGGGGGCGCCGAGCGTCATCGACCGCCTGACCTTCCTGCCGTTCCAGCTCCGCCTGAACAAGGCAGCGCGCGACAGCATCGCAGCGGCGATGCAGGTCTGACCGCGGCCGGCAACGTCAAGTATCGATCTTGACGTTGCCGTCCTTCACGACCTTGGCCCACTTCGCGATCTCGCTGCGGATGAACTGGGCGAACTTCGCCGACGAACCGCCACCGTCCTCGGCACCGTAGCTGTCGAGCCGTTCCTGAACGTCGGGCATCGCGAGCACGGTGTTGACGTCGCGGTTGATCTTCTGCGCGATCGGGGTCGGCAGCTTGCCCGGTCCGACCAGGCCATACCAGGTCGTTGCCTCGAATCCGTTGAAGCCCTGCTCCTGCATCGTCGGCACGTTGGGGTGGCCCTTGGCGCGCTTGGTGCGCGTCTGTGCCACCGCGAGCACCTTGCCGCTCTTCACGTGCGGCGTCGCGGCCGTCATCGTCTCGAAGCTGTACTGGATCTGGCCGCCCATCAGATCGGTGAGCAAGGGGCCGCTGCCCTTGTACGGAATGTGCAGCGCGTCGACCTTGGCCTGCAGCTTGAACATCTCGAGTGCCAGGTGCTGTGCCGAGCCCGCGCCCGCCGAGCCGAACGACACCTTGCCAGGCTCGGCCTTGCACAAGGTCACGATGTCTTTCACCGTGAGCGCCTTTTGCGCCGGCGAAGCGATCAGCAGATTCGGCGTGACGCCCACCAGCACGATCGGCACGAAGTCGCGTTCGACGTTGTAGCGCAGCTTGGGCTGCAGGCTGGGTGCGAGCGCGTGGCTGTTGATGTGCGCCATCAGCAAGGTGCTGCCGTCGCTGGGCTGCTGCGCCACGTAGTCGGCCGCGAGCACGCCGGCGACGCCGCCTTTGTTCTCGACGATGACCTGCTGCTTCCACATCTCGGTGAGCTTGATGCCGAGCACGCGCGCCAGCGCATCGGTGCCGCCGCCCGGCGGGAAGCCGACGATGATGCGCACCGGCCCGTTGGGCCATTCCTGCGCGAACAGCCGCGGCGCAGCGATGGTGGCCGCGGCGGCGCCGACGGCTTGAATGAGGGAACGTCGTTGCATGGTGTCTCTCGGCGTGCCGGGGCTGAGCCGGCGGGTCAAAAAAGGGCTCGCCTGCAAGGACAAGGCCAGGCGCTTGTCACTCCAGTGTCTCTTACTCCAGTGTCAGGACCACCGGCGGCAGTCCTTCGATGACGCCGGTTGCGGTGCCGGCTTCCTCTGCGAAATACATGCCAGAGTAGGAGCCGGTCGTGATGACGCAGCCGGCTTCGATCGTGATGCCGTTCTTCGAGCAGTGCTCGACGAGCCAAGGCAACAGACGGCGCGGATCGCCTGCCGGGTTGGCGGCAGGCCCGGTCATCAACTCCTTGCCGTTGAACTGAAAACTCGCCCGGGGCACGACGAAGTTGAACGCGGGATCGAACCGGATCGGCTTTGACACCACCAGCGCGCCGTGGTTCTGAAAGTCGGCGAGCTGCGCGAGCTTGTCGACGGCAGGCCAGCGCTCGTAACGCGACGCCACGATCTCGATCGTGGCGACCATCGAGTGGACCGCACGCATCACGTCCGAGTCGTCGAAGGGACGGCCGCGAGGATGCAGGGTCTCGCCGAACACAAACCCGATCTCCAGTTCGAGACCGATCGCCGCGAAGCCGGCGCACTTCAGTGTGGACAAGGTCGGATGCACGCCACTGGCCGGCAACGGCGCGCCCTGGATCGGGCCGGTGTCGGACTTCGCGCCCAGCTTCCACCCGGCGATGGCTTCGCGGCGAAGCGCGAGCACTTCGCGTTGGACCCTATAAGCACCGGCCGCGTCTTCGGGCACCAGGGCAGGTGCGAGTGCCGCGATCGGGCGCCGTGTTTCGTGGGCCTGCGCGAGCAGCGCCGCCAGTTCGAGTTCGCGAGCCGAGGACTGCGGTTGCACCATACGCTGTCGCTCAGGCCGCCTTCTTCAGCGCGCTCGGTGCCGGGTGGCTCGCGAAGTGGTCCATCGCAGCCTGCATGCCGCTGCCGGCCAGCTTCACGCCCGAGAGCTTCAAACCCATCTCGACCCCGGCGACCGTCGCGAGCAAGGTCAGGTCGTTGCTGTCGCCCAGGTGACCGATGCGGAACATGCGTCCCTTGAGCTTGCCCAGGCCGGTGCCCAGCGACATGTCGAAACGTTCGTAGATCAGGCGGCGCACCGCGTCGGCATCGATGCCGGCCGGCATGATGACGCCGGTCAGAACCGGCGAATACAGCGCCGGGTCCGCGCACTGGATGGGCAAGCCCCAGGCATTGACGGCCGCGCGCACGCCGGCGCCCCAGCGCTGGTGGCGCGCGAAGACCTGCTCCAGCCCCTCGGCCTGGATCATCGCCAGCGCCTCGGACAAGCCGTACAGCAGGTTCGTGTTCGGCGTGTACGGCCAGTAGCCGTCCTTGTTCATCTCGATGATCTCGTCCCAGGCCCAGAAGGCGCGCGGCAGCCTGGCCGTCTTCATCGCCTCGAGCGCGCGCGGCGAGACCGCGTTGAAGCTGATGCCCGGCGGCAGCATCAAGCCCTTCTGCGAGCCGCTCACCGTCACGTCGACACCCCACTCGTCGTGGCGGTAGTCGGCGCTGGCCAGGCCCGAGATCGTGTCGACCAGCAACAAGGCCGGGTGCTTCGCCGCATCGATCGCCTGGCGCACTGCGAGGATGTTCGAGGTCACGCCGGTCGAGGTCTCGTTGTGCACCACGCACACGGCCTTGATCTGGTGCCCGGCATCCTGACGCAAGCGGGCCTCGATCAGATCGGCCTGCACGCCGCGGCGCCAGCTCGGCGCGTTCGGCACGTGTTCATCGGCGCCGGCGTAGGCCAGGAACTCGGTCGACAAGCCCAGGCGCGTCGCCATCTTGACCCACAGCGACGCGAAATGGCCGCCCTCGTACATCAGCACATGATCGCCGGGGCTCAGCGTGTTGGTCAGCGCCGCCTCCCAGGCACCGGTGCCCGAGGCCGGGTAGATCACGACCGGGTGGCGGGTCTTGAAGATGTCCTTGATGCCGGCGAGCACTCGGCGCCCGAGTGCGCCGAATTCGGGGCCGCGGTGGTCGATCGTCGGCAGGCTCATTGCCCGCAGGATGCGGTCGGGCACCGGGCTCGGGCCGGGGATCTGCAGGAAGTGCTTGCCGGTGGGATGGAAGTCGAGTGTGAGCATGTCCATGTCCTGTCGTACGTTCGCAGTTTTGCATGCAAACTACGGAAAAGTCTACCGGATAATCCACTTCATCTCTAACGATACGATCAAACTCTTCGGTCATTTTGTGTTTTGCATGCAAAATGGCGCCAGGAGAACACCGTGGCCGAGATCATCGAAATTTCGCGTCTGGGCTTGCACGATCAGGTCGCCGCACGGCTTCGCACCCTGCTCATCGAGGGCCGCATCGCGCCGGGCGCCAAGCTGAACGAGCGCGAGCTGTCGGAGCTGCTGCGCGTCTCGCGCACGCCGCTGCGCGAGGCCATCAAGCTGCTCGCGGCAGAAGGCTTGGTCGACCTGTTGCCGAACCGCGGTGCGGTCGCGGTGAAGCTGACCGAGACCGACATCCTCAACACCTTCGAGGTGCTGGCGGGGCTGGAGGCGATGTCAGGCGAATTCGCCGCCGAGCGCATCACCGACGATGAGTTGACGCACATCCGCGCCATGCATTTCGAGATGCTCGCGGCCTTCACGCGGCGCGATCTGTCGAACTACTACCGGCTCAACGCGCTGATTCACGCTGCCATCAACGACGCTGCGAAGAACCCGGTGCTGACGGCCACCTACAACGGCATCAACGCGCGCGTCCAGTCGCTGCGCTTTCGCACGAATCAGAACGAAACCAAGTGGAAGCGCGCCGTTCAGGAGCACGAGGCCATGGTGCAGGCGCTGGCGGCGCACGATGGTGCGGCGATGCGCAAGGTGCTGGTGGAACACCTGCTCAACAAGCGCAACACCGTCATCGACCTGCTGCGCGCCGGTGACATCCATCCGCAGACCGGCGGCAACGCCTGAGACCTCGCCCCATGCAGATCGAACCCGCGAAGAACCTGATGCCGGCCGGCACCCAGCTCCCGGCGAACGAGGTCAGCGAGGCGCTGGCGCGCCGCCTGCGTGCCGAGACGCAGGGCGAGGTGCTGTTCGATGCGGGGTCGCGCGGCCGCTACGCGACCGACGCGTCGATCTACCAGATCATGCCGGTCGGCGTGCTGGTGCCGCGCACCGAGCAGGACATCGCGATCGCGATCGACATCGCACGCGACCTGAAGGTGCCGGTGCTGCCGCGCGGCGCCGGCACCAGCCAGTGCGGGCAGACGACCGGTGCCGCGCTCGTGATCGACACCAGCAAGCACTTTCGAAAAGTGCTCGCTGTCGACGCCGAGCAGCGCAGCGCCACAGTCGAACCCGGCCTGGTGCTCGACCACCTCAACGCGCAGCTGAAGCCGCTCGGGCTGTGGTACCCGGTCGACGTGTCGACCAGCGCACAGGCGACGCTGGGCGGCATGGCCGGCAACAACTCCTGCGGCTCGCGTTCGATCGCCTACGGCAACATGGTGCACAACGTGCTCGGCGCGAGCGCGTGGTTGTCGGACGGCACGCTGGTCGACTTCGGCCCGGTCGCCTCGCTGGGCGCACGCGCCGCCGCGATCGCGTCGCATGTGCAGCAGCTCGCGCTGCAGCACCGTGCGGAGATCGCGGCGAACTGGCCCAAGGTGATGCGCCGCGTCGCCGGCTACAACCTCGACATCTTCGACAACCAGAGCGAGAAACCCTACACCAACGACGGCAGCGTCAACCTCGCCCACCTGCTGATCGGCGCCGAAGGCACCCTCGCCTTCACGCGCCAGCTGACCCTGCGCCTGGCGGAGTTGCCGCGCACCAAGGTGCTCGGCGTCGTCAACTTCCCGACCTTCCGCGCGGCGATGGATGCGGCCCAGCACCTGGTCAAGCTCGGCCCCACCGCGGTCGAGCTGGTCGACCGCACGATGATCGAGTTGAGCCTCGCGAACCCGGCGTTTCGTCCGACGATGCAGGCTGCGCTGATCGGCCAACCCGCTGCGATCCTGCTGGTCGAATTCTCCGGCGCCGACAAGAGCGCGCTGTTGGCCAAGCTGAAGGCATTGACCGAACTGATGGGCGATCTCGGCCTGCCGGACAGCGTCGTCACGCTGACCGACGACGCGCCGCAGAAGGCCTTGTGGGAGGTGCGCAAGGCCGGCCTCAACATCATGATGAGCCTGAAGGGCGATGGCAAACCCGTGAGCTTCATCGAAGACTGCGCCGTGCCGCTGGAAAGCCTGGCCGAGTACACCGATGCGCTGACCGATGTCTTTGCCAAGCACGGCACGCGCGGCACCTGGTACGCGCACGCCTCCGTCGGCACCTTGCACGTCCGCCCCATCCTCGACATGCGCGCCGGTGGCGCCGCGAAGATGCGCGCGATCGCCGAAGAAGCGTCGCTGCTGGTGCGCCAATACAAGGGTGCGTTCAGCGGCGAGCATGGTGACGGCCTGTGCCGCGGCGAGTGGATCGCTTGGCAGTTCGGCCCGGCCATCAATGAGGCGTTCCGCTCGATCAAGCACGAGCTCGACCCGATCAACCTGTTCAACCCCGGCAAGATCATCGACCCGCCGCGGATGGACGACACGAGTCTGTTCCGCTTCGCGCCGCCGAGCGCCGCCAGGCCCTACAAGCGCATTCCGCTGACCCCGGTGCTCGACTGGTCGGCGTGGAACGTGCAGGCCGACCCAGTGACCGAAGTGACCACCGCGCCCGGTACCGGCGGCGACGTGACCGGTGGGTTCGCGGCCGCGGTCGAGATGTGCAACAACAACGGCCACTGCCGAAAGTTCGACGCCGGCACGATGTGCCCGAGCTACCGCGTCACGCGCGACGAGCAGCACCTGACGCGCGGCCGCGCCAACACGCTGCGCCTGGCCGTGTCGGGCCAGCTCGGCCCGAACGCCTTCACGAGCACGGCGATGCACGAGACGATGGACTTGTGCGTCGGCTGCAAGGGCTGCAAGCGCGATTGCCCGACCGGCGTCGACATGGCCCGGATGAAGATCGAATTCCTCGCGCACTACAAGGCCGAGCATGGCCACACGCTGCAGGACCGCCTCGTCGCGCGGCTGCCCGAGTACGCCGCGGCGGCGAGCCGGGTGCCCTGGCTGATGAACCTGCGCGACGCCCTCCCCGGCGCTGCGTGGTTGAGCGAGAAGCTGCTCGGCTTCTCGGCGCGCCGCAGCTTGCCGAAGTGGCGCTCCGACACCTTCTGGCGTTCGGCCGAGCTCGCGACACTGGCCACGCGCCAGCAGGCGTTGGCCGCCGCCGCGACCAACGGCAAGGCCGCGGTGCTGTTCGTCGACACCTTCAACGGCACCTTCGAGAGCGAGAACGCCTGGGCCGCGGTGCGCGTGCTGCAGGCGGCCGGCTACGCGGTGCACAGCGTCGCGAAGGACGGTGGCCACCACTGCTGCGGCCGCACCTACCTGGCCCGCGGCATGGTCGACGCGGCCAAGGCGCGCGCCGGCGCGCTGATCGACGCGCTGCTGCCGTTCGCGCAGGCGGGCATCGCGATCGTCGGCCTCGAACCCTCGTGTCTGCTGACCCTGCGCGACGAAGCGCTGGTGATGGGCCTGGGCGCCGACGCCGTCACGGTGTCGGCGCAGGCGCTGATGTTCGAAGAGTTCATTGCGCGCGAGGCCAAGGCGGGCCGCTTCGCCATCGACTTGAAGGCGGCCGGCAAACCGATCCTGCTGCACGGCCACTGCCACCAGAAGGCCTTCGGCGCGGTGTCGGCGATCCTCGACGTGCTGAAGCTGATTCCGGGGGCCCAGCCCGAGCTGATCGAAAGCTCGTGCTGCGGCATGGCCGGCAGCTTCGGCTACGAGGCGTCGCACCACGCGGTCTCGATGCAGATGGCCGAGCTCAGCCTGTTGCCGGCGGTGCGCCAGCGGCCCGACGCGATCATCGTCGCCGACGGCACCAGCTGTCGCCATCAGATTGCCGACGGCACGCAGCGCGAGGCCATCCATGTCGCCCGACTGCTCGCGTCGCTGCTCGGCCCTGAGCCATCCGCGCGTCCACCAGCTCACTGAGCCACAGACCGAGCAGCTCGTCACCCATCGCCGGGGACGAGCCCAGGGTCAGGCCTTCGTTGCGAGCACGCCAGCGTAGGTCAACGAACTGGACGCTGCCGAGACAGCGAAGACGGTGGGCGTGGTGTTCGTCTGCTGCATCAGCGAGGTGTACAGCGACATCACGCCACCCGAGCTGCCACCGTAGCGGGCGGCCTGCGAAATCGCTGCTCGCTGCTGTATCGTCGCCGAGAGCTTTCCGGCGTCCTGAACGAGCGACGTCAGACGCGACGAAAAACTCGGTCGGTGGGTGTCTGCCTTCAGGAACGAAGCCGCCGTGGCCTTGTCGGCGTCGCTGCCCTTGATCGCGAGCGCGCCGTCGCTGCCGACGGAGAACTCGATCGACCCGGTCAAGGTGATGCCGGACTGGGTCATGGCCGCGCGAAGCTCCTTCGAGAGCGCGGTCTGCTGCTTGTCCAGCGCATGCTCGGCCACCGCGGCCTGGTGGCTGCTGCCGGCGGCCGCGAGTGCCGCCTGCGCCGTGGCGGCCAGCCGCGCCTTGGTGTTGGCGTTCGTCGCGGTCGTTGCCGCGGCCGCGCTGCCGTCACCGGAGACTGAGCTCTGCGCGGTCAGGTAGCTCAAGAGCGAATTGCCGGTGCCGAGCGAGATCATGAAGTCCTTCAGGTCGCGCAAGGCTTGCGCGCTCCGTGCATGCTGCCCGGGCTCGGCCCGCCCGATCCGGGCGAAAGCGACGGCTTCGCCCGGCAGTTCTGCCTTGACACGCGAGACAGGCGGTCGGCGTTCGCCGCAGCGTCACGCGTCTGCGCTCAGCCCGGTGTCGCCGCGCCGGTTCGAACGGGCAGTTTCCAGTCGGGCCGGATGAAGTGGCAGGTGTAGCCGTTCGGGATGCGTTCGAGGTAATCCTGATGCTCGGGTTCGGCTTCCCAGAAAGGCCCTGCCGGCGCGACCTCGGTCACCACCTTGCCCGGCCAGAGACCGGACGCGTTCACGTCGGCGATGGTGTCTTCGGCCACGCGCTTCTGTTCGTCGCTCGTGGTGTAGATCGCCGAGCGATAGCTGAGCCCCCGGTCGTTGCCCTGGCGGTTGAGCGTGGTCGGGTCGTGAATCTGGAAGAAGAACTCGAGCAGCCGGCGGTAGCTGATCTTTGCCGGATCGAAAACGATCTCGATCGCTTCGGCGTGGGTTCCGTGATGGCGGTAGGTCGCGTTCGGAACGTCGCCGCCCGAGTAGCCCACGCGCGTGGAAATGACGCCGTCGTAGCGACGGATCAGGTCCTGCATGCCCCAGAAACAACCTCCGGCCAACACGGCGCGTTCTTCATTCATCTGATGTTCTCCATTGGGTTCGAAAGCCAAATTCGCCCGCCGGCTAGCGGACGAGCGAAACGATCTGCCCGGCCTGCAACGCACCGGATTGCCGCGTCTTCTCGATTCCGCCCTCCAGCCTCACCAGGGTGGGAATGCTGCGGATGCCGAAGCGATTCGAGGTCTTCGGATTGTCGTCACTGTTGACCTTGGCCAGGATGGCGCGGCCCTTCAGCTGCTTCGCCGCGAGATCGAACTGCGGCGCCATCGCGACGCAGGGCCCGCACCACGGCGCCCAGAAGTCGACCAGCACCGGCAGATCGGTGTGCTGCGTGTAATTGTCGAAGTTCGCGTCGTTCAACTCGACCGGTTGGCCGCCGAGCAAGGCCTGGCCGCACCGACCGCAGACCGGATCATCAGCCAGGCGCGCCGCAGGCACACGATTGGTGGCGCGGCAGTGGACGCAGGCGATGTTGAGGGTGGTCGTCGATTCCATGCACGTGAAGTGGCGATGCGATGCGAAATCTCAAGTCGGGTGCCGGCCCCGATTCTGATCCTGTCGGCGTGAACGCGCCGAGCGTGCAGGCCGCGGTAGCCTCTCGACATGGATTCCCTGATCGCCGCTTCCGCCCGTGCCCTCGCCGCCGGCGACCCGCTCGGCGCCCTCAAGCGGGTTGCGCTGCGCGACGACCCGCCCGCGCTGGCCCTGCGCGGCATCGCGATGGCCCAGCTCGGCGAGCATCCGCGTGCGCGCGAGTTGCTGCGCCGCGCCGCGCGCGCCTTCGGCAGCCACGAGGGGCTGGCACGCGCGCGCTGCGTCGTCGCCGAGGCCGAGGTGGCGCTGGCGATGCGCGATCTCGGCGGCTCGCCGCGATCGCTGGCGGCGGCGGCGGCCACGCTCGAGGCGCATGCCGATCACCCCAACGCGCTGCAGGCGCGGCTCATCGCGGTGCGCCGGCTCCTGCTGCTCGGCCGCCTCGACGAGGCCGCAGCCGCGCTGGCGCCGCTCGACACGCACGGCCTGCCGCCGTCGCTGGTGGCGGTGGCCGAGTTGACGGCGGCGGAGCTGGCGCTGCGCTCGCTGCGCATCGGCAGCGCGCGTGCAGCGCTTGCGCGTGCGCAACAGGCCGCCGATCGCATCCAGGTGCCGGCGCTCCTGGCCGAGGTGGCAGAGGCGCGGGCCGCGCTCGACCGCCCGGCTGCGCGGCGCCTGTTTCCCGGTGGCGAGCAGGCGTTGCGCCTTGACGAGGTCGAAGCGTTGCTGGCCTCCGACGCGCTGGTGATCGACGCCTGCCGTCGCGGGCTGCGCGCCGGCGACGCCTGGCAGCCGCTCGCGGGCCGCCCGGTGCTGTTCGCGCTGGCGCACGCGCTCGCCGAGGCCTGGCCTGGCGACGTTCACCGCGAGGCCCTGATCGCCTGCGCGTTTCGCACCCGCCGCCCCGACGAAACGCACCGGGCGCGCCTGCGGGTCGAGATCGGCCGTCTGCGTGCGCTCGTCAAATCGCTGGCGCACATCGAGGCCACCCCACGAGGCTTCGTCCTCAGGCCGCGCGATGCGCGCGGCGTCGTCGTGCTGGCACCGCCCATCGCCGGCGACCAGGCCTCGCTGGTGGCCTTGCTCTCCGACGGCGCCGCCTGGTCGACGTCGGCCCTGGCGCTGGCGCTCGGGTGCAGTCAGCGCAACGTCCAGCGTGCGCTCGCCGAGCTCGAGGCCGCCGGGCGCGTGCGCGCCATCGGCCAGTCGCGCGCGCGTCGCTGGCTGTCGCCGCCGCTGGTGGGATTCACGACGATCTTGTTACTCCCCGCTGCGCTCCCGATTGCATAGAGTTGTCTCCACGGCGCCGCTTCCGGCGCGCCATCAGGAGGCTTTGATGACACTCAAGACGAGCAGCGCAAGACCCCGCGCCACCGTGCGTGCGGCCGAGATCGTGCGCGAATACGGCCCCTTCGCCGGGGTCGACAAGGTCAACGGCGTGACCCACGACGGCCGTCATGTCTGGGCCGCCACCGGCGCCAACCTGGTCGCCTTCGACCCGGCGAGCGGCGAGCCCACGCGCACCCTGGCTTGCGCCTGCGACGCCGGCACCGCGTTCGACGGCACCCACCTGTACCAGATCGCCGAGGCGCGCATCGACAAGATCGAACCGGCGACCGGCAAGGTGGTCGCGTCGATCCCGGCACCGGGCAGCGGCAGCGACTCGGGGCTGACCTGGGCCGAGGGCAGCCTCTGGGTCGGGCAGTACCGCGATCGCAAGATCCACCAGGTCGATCCGCAGACCGGCGCGGTCATTCGCAGCATCGAGTCCAACCGCTTCGTCACCGGCGTGACCTGGGTCGACGGCGAGCTGTGGCACGGCACCTGGGAGGGCGAAGAGAGCGGACTGCAACGCGTCGACCCCGCCGACGGCACCGTGCTCGAGCGGCTGGAAATGCCGCACGGCGTCGGTGTCAGCGGGCTCGAGTCCGATGGGGCAGATCTCTTTTATTGCGGCGGCGGGGCGAGCGGCAAGGTTCGCGCCGTGCGGCGTCCGAGAAGCATCAGGTCGTGATCAAACACCAGGAGCACATCATGAACACATCCGTTATTGAAGCAAACACCGTGAACCATCCCGTCGTGTCCACCGACCGCTGGGTGGCCGAGCGCAAGACGCTGCTGGCGCACGAGAAGGAGTTGATGCGCCTGCACGACCAGATCGCCCGCGAGCGCCGCGCGCTGCCGTGGGAGCGCGTCGACAAAGACTACGCCTTCGACACCCCGCAGGGCCGGCGCTCGCTCGCCGAGCTTTTCGAGGGCCGGCGCCAACTGCTGGTGCAGCACTTCATGCTCGCGCCGGGTTGGGAGCAAGGCTGCCCGAGCTGCTCGTTCATGGCGGACCACACCGACGGCATGAACGTGCACCTGGCGCATCGCGACATCACGATGATCGCCGTCTCGCGCGCCCCGCTGGCCGAGATCGAACGCTTTCGCCGGCGCATGGGCTGGCAGTTCGAGTGGGTGTCGTCGCACGGCAGCGACTTCAACCACGACTTCGCCGTCAGCTTCGGGCCGGACGACGAACGCGACGGCAAGCTGGTCTACAACTTCGCGACGCAGCCCTTCCAGGGCGAGGAAGCACCCGGCATCAGCGTGTTCTACAAGAACGACGCGGGCGAGGTCTTCCACACCTACTCGACCTATGGGCGCGGTGTCGAAGTGATGATGGGCGCGTACAACCTGATGGACCTCACGCCCCAGGGCCGCGGCGAGCGCGACGTCGCCTACAAGATGGAATGGGTGCGCCACCACGACCGCTACGAGCCGGCAGCGGCCGAGAAGTCGGCGGCGACAGCGGCTTCGTGCTGCCACGCGCAGGCCTGACGAGCGCGTGACCGGAGCGCGTGTGAGCACCATGGCAACCCTCGGGCCATGGCTGGCCGTCGCCGGCATCGGCGCCCTTCATGGGATGAGCCCGGCGACCGGCTGGATGTTCGCCGCCGCGTGCGGCGTGCGTGCACGCGGCGCACGGCCCATGCGGCAGGCCCTGCTGGCCATCGCCATCGGGCACGCCGCGTCGATCGCCCTCGTGGCCTGGGCCGTCGCGCAAGGCATGGCCATGGACCGCAGTCTGGTCCGCGGCCTGGCCGGCGCGCTGCTCGTCGGCGCGGCCGCGTACCGTGGGCTGTGCCGTGCCCGGCCGCCCGCGCCGGTCGGCACGCAGGCCCACGCCGGCATCGCACTGTGGTCCTTTCTGATGGCCACCGCCCATGGGGCCGGCCTGATGCTGGTGCCGGCGTTCGTGCCGCTGTGCCTTGCCGACACCCCGGCGCGCGACATCACCGCGTCGGGCTCGCTGGTCCTGGCCTTGGCGGTGGTCGGCGTCCACACGGCGGCGATGCTGGCCACGACCGGCGTCATCGCTGCCGGCGTGTGCCGCAGCATCGCCCTGCACCCGCGCCTGTTGAGCGGCACGGTGCCAGGCCGGACCTGGACCGCGGCCTTGGCCGTCACCGGCGTGCTGATGATGACGATTCACTGAGGCCCGTTCACCGTCAGACTCGACCGGTGATACTGGCCGCCTGGGCCATCCTCAACTTCTGCACTGGCCCTTGTATCAGGAGCCGCGATGCGCGCGTTCGAGTCTGTTCATTTCACCGCCACCGCGCCCGGCGTGCGCCTGATCGTCACCGGCGCCGTGCATGGCAACGAGACCTGCGGGACCGTGGCGATCCGCCGGGTGCTCG
>Ga0307509_10000655_pt1 | contig 58819 bp, 100 predicted proteins | sample 10_EM_MG_FD_202245 | JGI IMG/M metagenome (GOLD analysis project Ga0307509, IMG submission 202245) | Populus trichocarpa ectomycorrhiza microbial communities from riparian zone in the Pacific Northwest, United States - 10_EM | ecosystem: Host-associated > Plants > Roots > Unclassified | place...
CCGCCGCTGGCACCCGCACACCCCCGGCCTTGGAAGTACCTTGGAAAAATCCATAGGCCGCAATGCCGCACGCTCCGCCCATCAGCCCAGCCCCGACAGCGTCGCGCCCACATCAACACCCGTGCGTGTGATCAACACGCCACGCAGTGCGGCAGCGAACTCAATGGGCCAGCGTTGAAGCGCCGTCTGTTCCATCGCGCTAGTGACAGGCTTCGTGACGAAGTACTGCGGCACGCTCGGTCCATACACCTTCTTGATGCGGCCTTTCTGTCTACCGGGCGGATCATCCTCAGTGCGCACGAACACGTGCCCACCTTTGCGATTAAGAATGAAGCCCTTGCGTCCTTGACGCTGGTACGTCCTTCTCGCTCCCTTTCGTGCCACACGAAATGAGACACCCTTCCTCGAAAGGCGGCGTGCATCATAGTCACGCAGGGGAATGGGCTTTCCGCTCGCAATGATCCATAGCGTCATGCCATTGCCGATCCGCCGCACCTTGAGTGCACCCTTGGCGATGGCCGCCTTGATGGCTAACCGCGCTCGAATCGTGGTGGCAGCGGCATTGCGCGCCGAATTGCCGACACGCTTGAGCGCAATGCCGGCCGCCGCAGGGACGTACTTCTTCTGCACATCCGACGAGTATTTTTTGACCTGCGTCAGATCCAGTTCGACGCTGTATCGCACCTACGCACAAACCATCACCGGCACGCGCACCGGCAGGATTGCAACCTTCACCATCAGCAGCCCGTCCGATCCGATCGCTGCCACGGTGACCGAGTAGTCCCTGCCATCTGTGCCGCCGGCAATCTTGGCGATGGCCTTCTGATCAGACACGGTCTCGCTCGACACTGTGACGCCGCTATCCGCTATCCAGGTTGGCGTTCCTACGATCGTGCGCACCAGGCTTGCGCTTGAGATGGCGCGCGGCGTCCACGTGACAGAGCCATCGGTCAGCGTGCCGGCTGTCGGGAATACAGGATTGCGCCCACCGGTTCGACCGCCGGTCGTCGCTTCGAATTCGTAACCTGACGCTTGCCCGGGCCTGAAGACGCGGATCCGTGTGCCAGTTGCGAAGTCCTGCCACTTATCCCACGGCCGCGAGCATTCCTCCTCGAAGTCGATCGCATAGTCGAGTGTTGCATCAGGGTGTTTAGCGGGCCACGCCTCGGCCGCTTCGATGTCACACGTCACGGTCGACCTCGTCTCACACGGATCGTTCTTGAAGGCGGCGGCTCATCAATCTGCACCGATACCTCAACAACCTGGATCGCCCAATGTGGCTGTTCTGGAATCGGGTAGTTGTTCCGATCCTCCCACCATCCCATCACTGTCTCGAAGTTCCTCATCGACACCGGCGGTGGTGCATCCGGCACAACGACCTGCTCGATGAGCGGCGCGAACTTACTACCTTGTCGCAGCCGTAAGTCAGGCGCGCGCCACTGCTCGATGATGAGCGCGAGGTTGACGTCCGTCGGCGCGGGCGCTGCGTCGGGGGCAGGCGCAATCTGTGCGGGGCTATGTGGTAGCGGCCACCATGCGCGCGGCTCCCACTGCTGTAGCAACACATTGAGCCGTGCCGTCGACATGACAGGCGGGCTGTCCGGCGCAACTGGCGCTGGCAGCAGCGCGGCGATCGGCTTACTGACCTGCGGCCTGTAAGGCAGCGGCTGATTCAGCCCGATGATCATATTCAGAAGCGCATACGTTCTGATCGGCGGCGCATCGGACACGGCCGCAGGTGACAACAATGGCGCCAGGCCTTTCGGCAAGGGCGGCAAGTACTCCTGCGGCTCCCACTGGCCGAGAATCGAATCAATCGTCACCCGCCCTTTGAGCGGTGGCGCATCAGGCGTCGCTGGCGCCTCGGCGAACGGTGCAACGCTAGTGAGTGAAATGACCGTCCACGGATCCGACTGCTGATGCGCAGCATGGATGACCTTGAACTGATCGCGATTGAACGGCGGGTTCGCCGTGGTGACCATCGCAATCAGCGGTGCGATATCGGCCCTGGATTGCTGAGGCGCGTATTGCGGCTGCCACTGCGCCAGGATGACGTTTAGATTTGTCGTTAACAGGCGAGGCGGCGCATCAGGTACTGCAGCCAGTGGAACCAGCGGCGCAATGCGTACCTGATTCGGAAGTGCCGGCGCGGCTTGTGACCAACTCGCAAGAATGATCCCGAACGTTGCGAGCGCACGCGTGGGCTGGCTGGGCGGTCCGCTCTGGGCAATACCCAGTTTCGGCGCATACGGCTGCCGCCCACCAATGAAGGTAGGCGGCAGCGGATAGAAATGGCCAGCCATCGAACTTAGTTACCGATTAACCAAGCTCTTCATAATTGCAGCCGAACTGCCAGTTCGTGAGAGAACCAGGTGCGACCGGCAGGTGATAGCCGAATCCGGACGATGCGCCAGCGCCGAGTCGGATGACCTCACGAGGCGTCGGCACCCACAGATGACCATTCAGGTTGTTGAACGTGTCAGGGATGATGTTCGATTTCGCGCCAGCGCCTTCCGCACTCGCGTTGATGCCGCAGGTACCCGCCGCGCCGGCTGTGCCGCCTGTAATGGCGGAAGTGGGATCGCTCAACACCAGCTTGCTCGGCGTCGCACTGGTTAGCGTGGGGAACGCGGTGACCTGCGTATTCGTTTGCACGCGCTGCTGTGCGGATGTCGCCGTGCCACTCTGGCCGGCCCAGCACCGCAGAATCTCAATGCCCATGGTCGCGCTCGGATTGATGAAGACCATCGTGACCGCCGCGTTCGCGAGGGTCAGACCAGCCCCGCCTACAGAATATGCTCGCATGATCGTGACTCCTCAGAAATGAAAAAACCCGCTCAGAGGCGGGTCGTGGTTCGAACAAATTGAGAACGAAGCGGCTAGAAGAACGAACGCCCCGTCCACTGTTTCCAGCCGGTCGTCGTGAAGATGCGAATCTTTCCACCGCGTCGCTCTATGCGGCTGGCAATCTCGCCGGTGGGCTGCGCATTTCGAAGAACTGGGAACGAGTACTCGCCGCGCGGCGTGTTGAAGCGCTCCATCTGCATGCCGAGCGTCCACACCGCGCCCGTCTCATCGACGATCAGTAGTGCCGGCGGGCTCGAAACGTACTCTTCAGTTATGTGCGTCTGCTCACGCGGCGGCAGCATGTAGGAAAGATTTTGTTTCACATCGACACCATGACGCCTTGAGCGCCCTTCTGTTGCCACGGTTGCCCAAGCAATGCGCCACTTCCGAGGTACTGAAACGAAATTGATGACAGCGGCGTGTTGCCATTCGAGCACTGCAGCGCAATCAGCGGCCCGCCGTTGCCGTTGCTCGTATCGGTCGTTGCGAATGTGAATCCAACGCCAGAACCATCCGCTGCAGCAGCCCATGCGGCGCCAGTTGCGTAGAGAGTCCCATTGATGTCGTAGACCTGATCGGATGTCAGCGCAGTAAGGCCAGCGCGACTGATCAGCGCGCCGTTCGCATCACTGAGCACCCAACTCAACGTGCCGCCAGTTCCGTTTCCTTGGTCGCAAAACGCGGCCCAGAATCGATACAGGCCAGCAGCGACTCCGAGTTGCACGTTCAGGACGCTCGAACCGCTGTTGTAGCCCTGTCGGCCTGCCAAGCGATGGTCACTGACGGACGGGACGTTCGCGTTTCGATCACGCGCGCCATCCAGCCCGCTGTTGTCCCAACCGATCGCGAATGCGTCGCCGTCGAGCGTGAGCGGAGAATTCGAGTGTGCGCCGGCGGTGTAGATTGGATTGTCGCCACTCGCGGCAGGATCGTCCTCTAAGCAAATCTCGCCCGCGTTCGGCGTAGCGAAGGATGCTGTCTGCAGCAGGATGACGGTTTTCTTTGTGGTCCACGCCATTACCAGTCCGTCCCTGGCAACTCTGTCTGCCCCAGCGATTCAAAGACGCCCATGTTGCACACCTCGCCAGCATCGATGCCGCCAACGCGTCCTTCCTGATACCCGCGCGAGCTTGGATTGAGCTTGTACGCCTCGACCCCAGAGCCACCGGCGAAGGTGGCATCGGCGTTTATCGAGTTCGTCTCTCTAGCGGTCGCGCCGTTGCTTGCCATGAGGGCGAGCCATTGCGCCCATGTGCGCAGCGTTCCGTTCGGCGACGTGAACTGCGACGCGGATCCGTAGAGGTTGCGATCAAGGATGCTGAACGCAGCGGCCGAGCCGTTCATGTCGCGGTAGCTGTCGGTGCCGAGCACCGAGCCGGTCGTGCGCATGCAGAGATTGTTGTAACTCTTCACAACGGCGCCGGTCGTCGCGCGGTAGAGCACGCCACCACGAATGTCGACGTCGAAGATGTACGTGTTGTTGTACTGCTCGCCGTAGGCGACTTCGACGTTGTTGCTTTCGCCGTTGTAGATCATCCCAACGATGCCGCGGACAAGGTTGTGATGAAACTTGTACGCGAAGGTGTTGTTGGTGGCGAAGCGGAACGCCTCGTAGGCGGTTCCGTGCAGATTGTTGAGGAAAATGTCGCAATCGTCAGCGTCGTCCTTCGCGTAGATGAGCGTCGCGGCATCCGATACGTCGTTGTGCTGAACGACGGCGTTTGGCGCGTTGTACAGCTCGATCGCCGATTCATTCGGGGTGCGCGTGCCGCCGCTTACCGCGCCGGTGCCATTTCTGATCGCGTAGACCTTGTTGTTGAGGATCGCCGCGCGATCGGATCCGGTGTCGGTGCGAACGCCGCTGACGTTGTCGCCGTTGCCATGACTTTCCGCGAAGAGCACGGAGTTGATGTCGTAGATCTCGTTGCTTTGGACGATTGCGTCCGAAGCAAGGATCTGCACGCCCTTCAATCCGCCGTCGCGCACCTTGAACCCATCGAAGGTTACATAGGGTGCGGCGACTTCAACCACGACCTCGGCCGCGCTATTGGCCCCCTGCCCGCCACCGGTACCCAGGATTACTGCACCGCGCGGCGTCACCGACTGGATGACGGTGCGCGCGACTCCCGTGCCAGCCGCTGCCGACGGAATCAGCAGCGCCACATCGTTCGTCAATGCGTCGATGGTGCCGTTGTAGGGCGAGTAGATGCCCGGAAGCACGCCCAGGCGCTTCGTCTTGTACTCCGCTGCCTTGGTCCAGATGGCGCTGATTGCCCACGGACTACCGAAAGAGCCGTCGTTGCTATCACTGCCTGTCGTGCTGATGTAGCGGTCAAACCCCGCTGCTGCAGTTGCGATTGCTGCGGATGATCGGCGGAAGACGATGATCACGCACTTCAGCCAGCACGCATGTGCGCCACTTGCCGGCTGCAACGGATGCGGTCCAGGGTCGCGTTTAGCTGCTGCTCGCGTTCCTTTGCGGCTTTGCGCGCTGTCACGGGCCGCTTCACTCGCGTCTGAGGCGAATGCACTGCAGGGTGCACGAACGGATGTCGAATCGCCTCCCAGATCGCACGCCGGGCGAGCTCGGCAACCTCATCGGTCATGGGATCGTCTTGCTCACGATGTTTGAATTCGCGCTCTCGATCCCGCTGGTCGTGTATGCGCGGACGGCGAAGTAGTACGTCGCAGGGGCGAGGCTCTCAACCAGGTACGTCGTCACTCCTGGATTGCTCACTTGCACCGACTGGGTCAGCGCAGAAGACGAAGTGCCGTAGTAGATGAGGTAGCCGGCGAGGTTCGTCAGCGCGGTGCTGTCCACGTTCTGAGTCGGCGCGGTCCAAGACAGCGTCGCAGCACCCATCGACACCTGATTTACCGCGACCGAGAAGCTCGGCAGCGACGTCTTCGCCTTCCCATCGCTCACCGCGATCACGATGTTCGAATATGCTCCGACATTCGCCGCCGTCGGCACGCCCGCCAGTTGCCCGGTGGACGTGGAGAATGTCGCCCACGATGGCTTGTTCGCAACCTCAAACGTAAGCGTGTCACCGTCGACGTCGCTGCCGGTAGGGCGAAACGAGTAGCTGCTGCCTGCCTGGACCGATGATGCGGGGGTGCCGGAGATTGTCGGTGCACGATTCGGCACGCCCGCCCAGGTGATCGCCGACGGCGCGAGCCATTCCCCGACCTCGCCTGTCTTGGCCCAAACCTTTTCGGTTGTGACCTTGGATGCGAGCTTCCATACCAGCGGCGGCGTGCCGCTGTTCGTCGCAACGATCAGCGCCTTGCTCGGATCCTTGTAAGCGGCGCCAGCACAGTTCGGCCAGTTGATGCTCGCGCTTTCGACGAGGCGGCCATCGGCGCCGGCATCGCTGCAGGCGTAGACCAGGGTCGCGGCCGGCGCAGGGACGGCGCAGATGCCAGGTGCAGGCGCCGCTGGAGTCCACTCCCCCACGCTCCAGCACGTCGGGTACGCCATCGCAACCGCGTCCATCGTCTGATGCCAAGTGCCGGTGGTGCCGGCCGGACAAGCGAGGTCGCGAGACTGCTGTGCCGGTCGCGGCGCGGTGCACGTCGGCGCGCCGACCTTGAACGACACCGCCCAGCGAATCGTGTCCGCGCAGGTGTAAACGCTGCTGCCGGAGGTCTTCGTGACTGCGTCGGCTGCGATCAGCGCCGCGGCCTGCGCTTCGCACTGCTGCAGGGTGTCTGTGGTCGCAACGATTGTGCTGCCGCGTTTGAGTTGGACGGTGCGCGTCTCTTTCGAGGTGTTCACGGCCGCATCGGCGCCGGGCAGCGAAACTAGCATGCATGCCAGCCAGGCGCCGACGGTCAGTGACCGCGTCGCGAAGGTGCGCAGTGCGTGCATGGGGTCTCCAGGAATAAAAATGCCCGCTCAAGGCGGGCTGAACTCGACTGGCCTATGGCCGGGCGAAGGGGGTAGAGCGGCCGTCGCATCACGACCTTGACGTCAAGACTTTGAGCGAATGGATGGACGGTGCGAACGGCCGGGGAACGGGGAAACGTGGGTCCAGAAACGAAAAAGCCCCGCTTGTTGGCAGGGCTTTTGGAAGTGAAAACGTTTGTGTCGGCAATCGAATCCGACTCTTAGTCGAGAAACTACGCCATTTTCACGGGTTGTTGCAAGTCCCAGTGATTTACGGTGTCTTCGTAAACGCCCTCCAGCGCTCTGCGCAAGTGCGTCTTGGCGTCCGAATGCCACGACTGCACGGTCGCGTGCACATCCTCGTAGCGCGCCGCCCAGCCCTCCGTCCAGCTCGTTGGAGGGATACCAGCGAGCTGCGCGCGCATCCGTGGTTCGATCTTTTGCCCGCCGGTGTTGGCGCACGCCCGGCATTCAATCCCCTGGGACTCGTGCGTGATCCATCCCCGTCCGTGGCACTCCGGACAAACTTCCGGGCGTGGCATGACGAACTCGAGCACGGCAAGGCCGGCGAGCCGGCGGCAGTACGCCTGGCCATGTGCGTTCGGCCAGCCGAGTTGCTCGGAACGCCACATCGTTTTCACCCATAGCCAGCGCTCAAGCGGCCCCAAGCAGGAGATATCGCCGCTCTCGCGCACCATGCCGGCGAGGAACGGACCGCGGTCCAAGCCGCGCAGCATTCGCGCGACGTCGGCCGCGGTGAGGCTCGGGATGCCGCCGTGAACGCCGCCCATGCCGGCGCCGCGCGCGGTCAGCATCGCCCAGGCTTTTGATGGATCGCTCATTCGTCGTCCTCCAGATCACCGGGCCGTAGTTCGCGGTCGGCTTGTATGTAGCGCGCGTAGGCCGGCGTGCGCGGGATATCGCCGATGGTCGAGAGCCGCTCTTCGAAGTCACTCAGGATGCGCCAGATTTCCACGAGCAAGATCCTCCGAATCATCCAGTCCTCTTCGTGCTCGAGCGCATGCGACACGCGATGCGGGAGATTCAGCAACTCGCCCTGCAAGCGGATGATCGCCGATTCCGGATCGTTGCCGAGCGACTTGACCTCCCGCAGTGCGAGAAATGCCGCGAGCAGCCGGCGCCGCTGGTCCTTCAGGCGTCGCACGTCGCGCTCCAATTCCGACGTCAATGGTTTTAGTTTCAGCAGTGCCATGTTCTATCCGAGGTGCTCGCAAAGGAATCGACCAAGCGCGAGCCCTCGCTCACGGTTCAGGTGCATTTCCAAGTGATCGTTGCCGCGCTGCTGACTCAGGTACACGCGCTCGCCTTCAACTCTCGCGTACACGCCTTCGATGGTGGGAATCAGCAGCACCAGCGGCGCAGGCGCAGTGCTCGTTTCGTGCGCAACCGGCGCCACGGGTTCGTCAACGGGGTCATGCTCGGCCGGCGTCTTCACCTCCACTGCGGGACGCCGGCACTCGCTGCAGTCGCTCGTACGTCCATCGGGGCTGCGGTTTGCGCGATCGAATTTGTCGAGCGGCTTTGGGTGCTTGCAGGCGCCGCAGCGCTTCAGTGGCTCGCGCGCCGGCAACGCCTCAGCGACCGCCTTCGGCGCCGCGGCTGTCGGTGAGGCCGTTCCCGGATCAACTTCGATCGCAGCGAATCCCACTTCGGTCAGCTCGCAAATGTCGGCGGCGTTGATGGTCAGATAGCCATCTCGCACCAGCGCCTTGATCGCGACGTCGACCGTCGAATCGGTGGAGATGCGCGTCCGGTAGATCATCGACACGGAAGCGGAGCGGCCGAGTTTGTGCACCGCCATCAGCACGCGCTCCTTCACGCTGCCCACGGCGAACGCGCTGCCGACTGCGAGCGATAAGGCTGACGCGTTCATTCGGAAACCCCCCGATGCTTATCACGCCTCGTTTGCCGCTCCACATCCATCTCATCCGCGATCAATCGAACGGTCGCGCTCGCAATCGCCTCGTTCGATGTGTAACTGATCGCAGCCGCGCCGTTTTTGAACGACCATGCCCGAGGCTGCGTCGGTACGACGAACGACTTTTCGACCAAGCCGTTGTCCGTCATCACCTCGCGCATTTCGATCTGCGTCGGTTGGTAGCGCGTGACGAAGGGCTTGCGTCCGGCGACGATTCTTGCGAGCCACATCAACGGCGCACTCCGTAGGATGAATCCAAAGTCCAAAATCTTTGCTTGCCGATGACGTTCGCGCGAATCGCTTCACGCTCGCGCTTCGACAGCAAGTCCGCTGCAATCAGTGGCTGCGCGAAAGCCTCCGCGTGTTGACGCTTCGCATCAGCCAAGCGCTCCGCTCGCATCCTGTTTCGTTCATTGCGCGCCGCCTGTTCTTGGCGCTGCCGTTCGCGCTTGGAGTGCTCGGCGCACCGCTGCGCCTGCAGATCAGCGCGCTGGCTGAACGTGTCGACGGCGTTGCTGTGGCTGCGCATCCGCTCCAGCGGGCGCCACAGATGCGCGTCTCGATCGCCTTCCTCGTACCGACGTTGCAGTGTCGCGCGCTTGATGCCGGTGGCGCTGGCGAGTTCCCCGAGGGTCAAGGACTTGCCGTGGTAGTCGGCTATGAATCTCATTGCGCCGCCTGTTCGCCCGATCCGAACAACTCGCCACTGTCAATCGCGCCGCCCGCAATCTCAGTGATGACAAGGTCGACTTGCCCGTCGTTCTTTCGTAGCGTACCGCGCACCATGTGCAGGTCATCGATGTCGGCGTCGTCGCGAATTACCTCCGCATGCTTCAGCGCGTCGAGCAATCCCTTCCACAGATTGTCCAAGTCGCGCGCGCGACGGTCCGGCGGATAGACCGTTGCGAAGACTGCGAGTTTTCCGCTGACAGCATGCCGCGGAATGATTCCCGCGCGTGCGAACCGGATGATGGTCTCGCGATACTCCCGCCCGTCAGCGGAAATGAGCATGCGTGCGCCGACTTTCGGAATCGTCACCATGCGCCAGTAGGTGTTGACCGTCGGCGGTAGTGGGACGCGAATGGAGATGCTGCCGTTCACGCCTCACGCTCCCGATCCGGCTGCCAAATATCCTTGATGTCGTTCCAGTCGCCGCACTCGAAGTACTTGCCCAAACAGCGCGGATGCGCGTTGACCTGCTTGCCGCCCGGCAACTCAACGACGTAGCAGTGCAGTCGCCCGCCGCCGGTGATGGGACGTTCACGCAGCGGCGCGGTGATCGTGACCTGCTTGCCGATCAACTTCGGTTGGCCGGTCGCAGCGGTGATGACGGCGGTCTCGCCAAGTTTGAAGTGATACATCACTCGCCTGCCTTGGCCGCAGCGGGTGCGACCTTCAGCACGGCTTCGTTCCACCGATCCATCGCAACGCAGCGCCCGCATACAGAGATCACCTTCCGCTCTACCTTGCAGTCGAAATACGGCACGTTGTAGGTGCAACGGTGCGGCAGGCTATTCAACGCAGCCTGTTGCGCGTTGCCGGCGGCGATGAGATCGGCAAGGTCGGTGGCGTCGATCATGGTTATCAACTCGTTCGTGACGGCCGCGCCGAGCCCATGCTCGAAGCGCGGCCACTTCGTTTGGCGTCAGTTCACGCGGGCGCTGTCGCCGGCCGGCTTGCGCGAGGCCGAAGCAACTGCGTCGGCTTCTGCCTTGTCGGCTGCAGCCTTGACCAAGTCCTGCTGCGCGGATGCTTCGTCGTCCTCTTCGTCCGCATCGCCCAGGCGCATCGACATGCGAACTTCCTTGCCGGCGTAGCCTTCCATTTCGAGCGTCGCAGTCGAGCGCGGGAAGATCGCTTGCACCGTGCCTTGCAGTTCGCCACATGCGCGCTCGTTGCAGACTTTCGGGAACGTGATGGACAGATTCTTGAACGTCGCGCCGTTGACTTCGATCTCTTTCGTGTTCGTCTGCCCAAGCATGAACTTCGCGAAGCAGTTGCGATATTTTCCATCGAGCTTGAGTTTCTTGAAGCTTGAGAACGCCGGCTCCAGCGGACCGCTCTTCGGCTGATTGAAAAACGAATTGAAGGCGCCATCGCCCACCAATTCCTCGAACTGCTTCTTCGTCAGTGTCATGCCGGTAAACGTGACGTCGCGGCCAGGCTCAGGCTCGCCCGCATCGCCGTCGTTGTCACCGGCTTCCGCATACGGGCGCATGCTGTGGACGTTGATCTTGTCGCCCAAGATCACAGGCTTGTTGTCGGCTCTCATCGAGAATTACCCCTTCGTGGTTGACGCAGCGGATTGCTGCAGTTGTTCGAAATCGATCTGACATGCGGCCTTTGCGAGCTTCGAGTCGCTGAACGTGCGGCCGGTGTCGCTGAAGATTCGCCTGCCGTCCGCAATGCACTTCGCGTGGTAGTCGAAGTCGAGTCGCGGATGGCGGTCGTAGTTCGGCGTGCGCGTGATCTGGTAGCGGCCGCAGATGCTGACCAGCGTGAAGTCGTTGGCCTGGCGCCATTCGAGTTGCTGGAGTTCTTGCTGCGTCATCGGTGATCCCTCCGCGCCCGCTCGGGCAGCACGAGCTCGTGACCGACGTCGAAGCGCGAGGCCTCGCCGAGAACGTCGCGCAGCTTCGGCTTGCGCACCTCGCGCGGCTGAGGCAGCGCAATGCGGCTCGTCATGGCGTCATCGAGCGGGAGGCCGACGAGGTCGAACTGTTGGCTCATGGCGTGCCTTTCGAAACCGGCTGCAAACTCGGGGTTTCTCGGATGGACTGCCGGTCGAGTTGGCGGGTCATAGCGCAAACTCTTCATCGATCTGCTGGTACGCAAGCGCCGGCAAGTACGCGGAACGTGTCGCATCGAACTGATCCGACTTGAACTGCTTTCGTGTCCGGTTGAACCAACCGAGCACTTCCCCGCATGCGCCGCTACCGTGTCGCTGCTTCAAGATCGCAATGCGCATCGGCGTCGCGTTGCCGTGTGGGCTGACGGTCTCGTTCTTCGCGCGCCGAACGAAGACGACGTTGTCCGCAAGTCGGCCAATGTCTGCGGCGCCGGCGACGTCGTTGATGTCCGGGTCTTGATCCGACGAGACGATCTTGCGCGGATGTGCGACCAGGTGGATGTGCACACCGGACAACTTCACGGTGCGCAGCAGCGCGTTGGAAAACAGCCGTTGACCTTCCCAGTCTCCCGTCGACACATCCAGGCACATCAGCGAGTCGATGATCGCGTGCCGCACGCCTTGCCCAGCGAGTACGCGAATTGCCGCGAGCAAGTGCTGATGCGGCGCCGGTAGATCCTCCGAACTCCACAGGCGCAGGCGCTCTGCCCAGTGATGCACGCACCACTCCAGCCCGGACTGCGTTGGATCTTCCGTGCCGAGCGCAGTGCACGCGTGGCGATAGAACACGTCAACCGGATATTCCTCCAGCGACGCGATGAACACGCTGCGCTCGCGGTGCATCAGGTGGCAGGCGAGTTGCCGCAGCAGCGTGGTCTTGCCAGCGCCTGGGAATCCAGACCACACCGTGTAGCCGCCGGGAAACAATCTCAACACACGGCCATCCGGATCGAACGGCGTGGTGTCGAAGTTCTTCTGCCGCGCGATGTGCTGCGCGCGAATCTCCGTGACGTTGAGCGACTCCAGGTCGAGCAACTCGCGGTCCGGCACAACGTGCTTCTCCAGAAACTTCGGATCGTCTGCCTTGACGAAGATGCCGCGGAATTTGTTGTTGCCGATTTTCACAGGCTCACCGATGCACGCGCGTGAAAGACGACGGTGTCAGCGCGCTCTGGCAGCGGGATAGCCGCAGGTTTTTCTGCGCCATCTCGCGTCCATGCGTCCATCCAGTTCGCGTGGAAGTGCTTCTCGCCGCACGGCATGACGAACTTCGTCAACTCGCCATAGCACTTGCACCAGCATGCGTAACGCGCCGGCTTCACGTCGCGAGCGCACAGCATTCGCACCACGGCCATCGACTTCGCGCAGTCGTCGAAGTGAAAAATCACGTCGAGCCCATCGAGCAACTCGATCGGCATCGGCTCGCCCGGTGTGTGCACGATCGCCATCACGCCGATCTCATCGAAGCCGTAGGCGAAGCGCCAGGAGGTCGTCACGATCAGTCGCATCGCGGGTTGCTGGCCACGTTGCCGTAAGGCACGCAGTTGATCCCATGATGCGTTCACCAGCGCACCGGCCGGCCGTCGCCGTAGGCCATCGACGTCTGAGGTGTTGGATCTCGTGGTTTATCGCCCGGCTTGCGTGCGTACTGGCCGCTCGACCAGTGCCCGCTGTCCGGTGCCCATTGCCGCACCAGGGTCTGCCAGTGCTGGTCCCAATCGACGTACTGCCAGCCTTTCGCCTTCGAGGTGCTCCGGAAGGTTTCCATCAGCGCGATGGGGTCCACTTGCGGTAGGTGCTTCTCGGCGTAGGCCTGTCGTTCGGGGGTCAGGACGAAGTCTTCAGGGATCGGAATCGTCGTCGCTTTTCGGGGGGTGCGTTGACGCGTGCCTGACGCGTCCTTCCCCTTCCCTTCCTTCCTTCCTTCCCCTAGTGCATGCACTTCACGCGTGGCGCACGCGTCGTCGTCGCGTGGTTCACGCGTGGCGCACGCGTCCAAGTCCGTGCCACGGTTATCAATAATCTCCTCTGCCTGTTCAATACCGGGCAGGTCTGACGGAGATTCGCGATTGTTGATAACTTGGTGCTTGGTGAAGGTCGGAATCCACCCAAACCACTCACTTTTGACGCGATACTTCACAATGAAAGCACGCGTGACCCACGCGTCGAGCACGCGTGAAAAATCGATCTCGTCATGAGGGAGGATCTGTGCTTTTAGGGTGCGAGGTCGCCATGCAAATCGACCCTCCCGGTCGGCTACCGTGAACAACATGCACCACGCAAATCGAATCGGAAGCCCGGTCTGCAACTCAAGGTCAAAGAGATCCTCGTGCGCGGCAAGCTCCGGTTTGATCGTGCGAATGCGTGCCATTACGCCAGCCCCCTATCTCGCTCCATTCGCCGCACCTGCTCGTGCGAGCGATCCGCAACAAGCGAGTTCATTGCGGCGATAATTTGGCGACGCTCGTCCTGATCTATCGCGGATAGCAGTCCATCACGTAGCTTCTCGATCGTCTTCTCCCGCTGCGCGTCGTCTTCGGTAGGCGCCGGCAGATGCTGTAGTTCGTGGCAGTCGTCGCAAAGCACGACGAGCTCGACGTCCGAGTACTCCCACGGCATTCGGCCGCGCACGTACCGGCGGTGATGTACCTGTAGATTCTTGTCGCCGTGGTGACACCGGCTACACCTGAAATCGGCGCATGCCAGCACTTCCAGCCGACGCTTCTGCCAGCGCGGATCAAGCAACAACTCCCGATACGTCGCGCTGCTCATTGCGCGCCTTTCGTATCAGTGGTGCGATACGAATTGATCCGGTTGTACAGCGTCTTGATCGCGATCCCCATCGAGCGCGCCACCGCCGCCTTGTTACCGTTGAACAGTTCCAGCCGGCCTTCGATGATTTCGCGCTCGACTTCCTTGAGCGTCTGCAACGAAGCCGGGCGCGCGGAACTTTCGCTGCCGCGACTCGTTTTCTTCTCGCTGACGGTTGCACCCGTGAGCATGCTGGAAACCTCACGCCGTCCTAGTCAGGGCGGCTTCTTTTTATGTTCAAGTGTCGGCGCGGCTGCCGTCGTTTGCTTCAAGCCGTCTGAGTGGCCTCGGTGCTCTTCGCCGCCCGCCGCAGTGCTTGCGTCACGCGCCGCTGGACTTCCTTGTTGCCTTGATGTGGAAAATATTTACTCGTCGGCACTTCCGCGAGACTGCGAAAGACGAGGCCCTGCTTTTCCAGTAGTTCGCGCCGCCGCTGTGCCGCGCCGTCTTTCACTTCCTGCTCAGTGAATAACTCGCGAAGCAGTGCGCCGTTTGGATATTGCATCTCTTGCATGTGGATCACCCGTGCCCTGATCGTTCGTGTTCCGGGGCTGTTCGCGGCCCGCCCCAGGTCGGCCGATGACCCGTCTTTTCCTCAATGATGTCGGAGACGATGTCGCGCATCATCAACATGAACGCTTCCTTACGTTCGGGATTGTTCGCGACCGCGCCCATGCGAATTGAGCCGAGGAAGATAGAGTCCGCGATGCTGTCAGGCAGCGCGTAGTAGGCGCTCCAGTTGTCACCCTCGACGCGCATGGCGAGGCGGCCGACTTGTACGATGGACGTATTCATAGCTGCGCCTCCCGCGCAAAAATCTGCTGCAGCTCGCCCATCGACGCCAGTTCCTTGATGCGCGCTAAGAACTCTTGCTCGCGACGATCGCAGTAGGCGCGGATCGCTTCGCGCTGATCGACGGTGAGGCCGCTGTTGGTTAGTTCGTCGGTCATTCGCACAACCCATAAAGCGAACTACACGCCGGTTGTGGCGCCGTGCGGATAAAGTCAGCCTGCCGTCCACCGCGAGCCGTCTGCGCCCACTTCACACGCTGATCGATGCGAAGCCGGTCAAATATCTCCGCGTCTGTCTCCGCGTCTTGCAGAGCGTCACAAAAGAATGTCGTCCACTGTCGCTTGCTCGCAAGCGACACTAGCCGTTCCCATTCGCGAATTTTGTCGATGTGCTCAGGGAAGCGGCGGCTGATCTCCAGCAACTCGTCCTTGCCGCAGTTGATGCACGGCATGCAACCGACGCGCTTCATCCCTAAGCTGTACAGCGGATTGAGCTTCAGGCCGCGCGCATGGTGTTCGGCGATCACCTGGCCGGCAGTCATGTCGACGATGGGATGAACGATGGTCCAGCCCTCGGCGGCGCGCTCCCGCGGCACAGCGTCACGGCGGTTCTGGCTCTCATCACGCCGAATGCCGCGCCAGCTTTCCAAGTCGAACCCCTGCGCGAGCAGCTCCATCATGTAGGCGTCCAGCGGCCCGCGCTTCAACTCCTGGGTGCAGAACTGGGCCATCCGCGAAGGAAAGCGCCCTTTCCATAAGCAAAGGTCGAGAAACGGCACACCGGTTGGATGTAGGACGCCCAGTGCGCGCTGCACGATGTCATCGGGCACGCCCTTTGATGGCCACACGGTTTCGACATAGATGCGTTTGCGCGCTATGTGCTGGGCGAAGTCGGCCTTGACCGTAGCGATTTCACCGAAAAACGTGCGCAGGTATGCAAGGTGCTGGTAGACGAGTTCGTGCTCGTTGCCGGTATCAGCGAACACGAAGCGGCAGTTGTCGATGCCGAGTGCGTCCACGGCTCGTGCGGCCGTGATGCCGCTGTCCTTGCCGGTGGACATTGAGACGACAGCGAGAGTTTTACGCGCCGTCGTCATCGCGCCCTCCCCTCGCCCAACTCAAACTCCTTCAGGTCTTCAAGCGCATCACGCAGATCGCGCGCTGTCTGCTGCTGCTGATTCAGATGGGCCTCAGCACGTTCGAGCAATCGCTCAACCTTTGTGCGCGGCTCAACGCGAACGAACTGACCTTTGGCGGTGCGCGCGGCAAGTTGCACGACGTTGAAGGCGCCGACGCGTGCGGCGTGACCAATCAGCGCGAACAGTTCGTCCGCGCCGAGCTCCTGGTCGTGCGATGCACTCATGCACGCGCGAAGTCTGGATTGCGCCGTGTCAGCCGGTTTGTTCGGCCACAGCAGCGCCGCGACCTTCTTCACTCCACCCAACGCCTGCACGTCCGCGCCGATCGCGTCGTACTCGTTGTCGGGAATAAGTAAAGAATCCTGGGTGTTCATGGGCGCGTTCACACTCGTTCTAATCTGCGAATGCGTGTGAATGGGCGCCGCAGCACACTGCCTGCACCCCGAAATACCCTGGAAAACAAGCCAAATGCGCGCATCGCCCGCGTCACCGACGAAAGACCCAATCCCGTGCCCGAACCCGCTGATGCACTGCGCCAAAAAGTCGGTAGCTCCAGCGCCTGAATACGCACACGACGCAGCGTCGACGAATATTGTGAGACGTGCGTCACAGTTCTGGCACGCACGTGAGGGACTTGCGCGCGCGTTGTCGCTTCTGCGGACTGAGCGGTGGACGTCGGGAAAGTCGTCAAGGTTTTCGACTCCCATTGCCCGGCGCGCGGTGCATTGCAATTGCAGTGCGTGTGTGCAGACTGCCGGCGCACGAAGAACAACAGCGGGAGGGGTTTGTCATGAAACCACGTCAGGCGCGTTTGAGACTTGCCGCCCTCAATGGCGCCACGCTATCCAAGGGGTACAGATCGGGGCGCAACTCGGACCGAGATACGCCGGACAATTCTTCCAGTGGAATCACGCGCTCCGCCGGCACTCCGCCGCGCCGCCACTTATCAACAGCCTGTGGAGAAATGCCCAGCGACTTCGCGACGGCGCCAAGGCCACCGGAAGCCTTGATGGCTCGATCAACTGCGGGATTAAGGTCCATGCAATGTAGTCAACCACAGGTTGAGAGAACGGTCAACCTACGGTTAGTGGCGGGTCTCAACCTAGGGTTTCATCCTTCGCAGATGAGCCCACTCGGAAAAATCATCCTTCGGGAACTCAAGCGCCTGGGTCAGCCACAGTCGTGGCTAGCAGAGCAAACCGGCGTAAGCGAAAACGCCGTGTCCAAATGGATTGCGACCGGAAAGATAAGCCGCATCAACGCCATGAAGGCATCTCCGCTTATTGGCGTCAGTCTCGATCAATTACTCAATCCGTCTGCAATCGAAGATCCGGACGAGGAATGGGAAAAGCTTTCGCCGCTGCTAAAGACCAAGCTCATCTCCATTGTCCGCGACATACAAAGCGCGTATGCCGTGGGGTCGCCTTCGAGGCAGCCGAAGGGCAAGTCCCGGTAGAGGTCGGTCACGTAGCGCACAGCGAGCAATCAGCCAATGAAGTCCGTACTCAAGTGGATCGGCATCATGGCCGGCGCGATGGTTGTGGCCGCCGCTAGTGCTTTCGATTTCAAGGGGATTGAAGTCGGGGGAATCGCAAGCTTCGATGAGATATCGGAAAAGCTCGGCACTCGATGCAGCCGCAGCATCCCCAATCGTTGCATGGCATCGATCACGCTCGCGGATATCCCTGGATTCCTGATGCTCGATCGGTCCGATGACGGCATCGTCGAAATGATAACGATCAGCTTCGATGCGGAGCACTTTACGGAGATCGAGTCCGTCTCTCTCAAGAAGTTCGGCGATCCGCAGAAAAAGACCAGTCATCCCGTACAGAACAGGATGGGCGCAGTCTTCACGAACGTGAGTTACACATGGGAAGATCGCAAGGGAAATTCCGTGCTGCTGCAGAAATATGGCAACACGATAGATAAATCGTACTTGGGCTATATAAGCAGCCGTGCGGTTGATCGCCGTATCGAAGAGCAGAAAAAGAAGCCAGCCGATTTCTAGGCGTCGGTCGCTGCCCTTCTCCCCAGATGAAATCAAGCCTCTTCTGTTTCAACATCCTGGCGGCGCCAGCGCCCAAGACGGAGGTGGCGAAAACCATTGCTGGCGCTTACGTCAATGTCTGGGTCGTCGCAAAGACTATGGACGATGCGGAGATACTGGCGCGGGATCACCTTCTATCCCAGTCATGGCTCGTAACTCAGGTGGAAATTCGCTTCGAGCCAAATCCCGCGCAGCTTGCTGTGTTGGGGCCCATCGAAACGGCGAGCTACCGCAAAGCACAGCGCCAGGGCATCTCCGCAATATTTCAAGCGTGGCCTCATCGACCTGAGGATGTTGATGGGATCGAGATTTGCGCGTTGCCACCTGTCACTCCAACGTCACAGCACTGACGAGTTGATTCTCCTGACTGCCTGAATACGAGCGGGCAGTCCCCGCGCCGTTGCGCTCCTGATCTCCCATGCCCCTTCCCCGGCTGACCCCAGCCCCTAACGCGGCCAATCGGGGCCGCGGGGTGCAAATTACGCTTCTGTGAATAAAGTCTCAACCTGGGGTTGACTGCTGAATTCAACCTGTGGTTTACTTTCTCATCGACGCACAGATGGGAGACGGACATGACCCTCGGGAGGCAGGCAACCAGCAACCAGCAACGCGCCACAGGCGCGCGCTGCTGGCCGGCGTCAGGCGACCGCTCGCATGAAGCGCTCCATGCGGTTCTCCGGTCGCACCCAATCCTCGTGTCCGTTCGACCGCACGTTGTCGTTGAACGCGACGAGGCTCAACGACGTGATGAGGTTATCCGAACGCCCCTGAATACCGAGTCGGATTGCATCGAAGTCCGCAAGGTTCATGGCGTCCAAGCGCGCGAGCAGGTCGACGTATTCCTTTCGCAGCAGCTCATGCTTCACGGCTTTCTCGGTGAAGTTGCAAACGACGTCGAGCGTCCCGCACAGCGCCACAAGAATCGCCGCTGCGGTCACGCCGCCGGGCACCTGCTGCAAGGCACTGGTCACTGCCGCGGTGCCGGCCGCAACGGTCACAAGAGCCAGGAGCGTGCGGACGCGCCGATAGATGCAGCGGTGAAGCAAGTGCAGTTGCGCCGCGTAGCTGGCATCGAGACACGCCTCGTGCTTTGTTCGTGGAATATCGTCCATACGGTAACTCCTATTTCGGTTTCGGCTTCTGGTCCGGTGGCACGTGTCGGAAGGGTGGCACGTCGCTCTTGCGCTCACCTTGATCGCCGGGCTTCGGACGTGGTTTCTCGCTCATGGGCGGCTCCTGTGTTTGGGTTTTTCGCTGGAAACTCGCAAGGCCAGCTTATCACCGGGGCCGCCCGCCCTCTCCGCGCCCGGCTGCTGCTCGCCACCGCCCTCGCTCTGTCCCTCTCCGGTTGCGCGCTCACCCCGGAGTCGCACCGCACCGAACTCGCCTGGCAGTCCGCCAACCTGGTTGACGGCTTCCAGACATCGCAGTACGCGCACAACGACTGCCAGGAAGTCGGCACGTGGAAGGCCATCACCGGGCCCGAGCCGACCGTCGAACGCACCGCCCTCGCCGCCGGTATCAACGCGGTGCTGCACTACTCGATCACGTATGCACTGGATCGCTACGACGCGCCGCGCGGACTGAAGCGTGCGTGGGCGTGGACGACGATTGGGCTGACGGCCGGTCAGGTTGTGCATAACGCACGGCTCGGGTGCGCACGATGAGCGCACACACGCCAGGAGAGTGGGAAGCGGAGCATCACCGCTCTGAGCCGCTGCCAGACCCCGGTTACTGGGTAATCATCGGCCTCGTGATGCCGGACACCCTCGGCGCGGTCGGGGACACGCTGAATCGTCATCACTGCATTACGCCCGAGGAAGACGAGGCCAACGCCCGCCTGTTCGCCGCTGCGCCCAAGTTGCTCGCCGTGGTGCGGAAGTGCGAAGCGATGTTGACGCGACAGAAGTGGCGCGCGGACGGAGATGATCCGGAGGCGGTACTTCTGCGCGAGGCCCGCGCCGTCATCGCTCAGGCGGTGCCAGCATGAGCGCACCAACATGCCAAGCCTTCTTGTCCGCGAGGCGCGCCGTTGCACGAAAGAACAACGAGCCGACCGATCGGGGTTGCGCCGTGCTGGATCAGGGCCTCGGCTGCTACGCCGTCGAATCCTACGAAGGCAAGATCGTTTGGGAGGGTAAAGCGCACTGCAAGTACTGCGCTCGCGCCGAAGCGATCGGCGGCATGGCCGATGAGACGGCCACAACGGTGCCGGCATGATCCGCATCGACTACGCCCGCCGCTCCACCGACCGCCGCCCGGTATCCGTGCTTCGCCGCGCGATCGTCGGCGCTCTTTTCACGGTCGCGATCATCGCACTCGAATGGCAATGGATCGTCGCAGGCGGCGCGCAATGAAAACCGTGCTGTCCATCGCCGTCATCCTGCTCATCGTCGGCATCGTGCTGGCGTTCGCCGACGCGCTCGGGTGGCTGTCATGAGCGCACGCCTCATCAATCGACGTGGCCGATTCATGTTCGTGTTCCTCGACTCGAAGGGACACGGCTTGCCGATTATCCCGACGCCGCGCGCCTGGCGCCGCTACACGTTTCGCCCGCCGCAGGTGGCCAAGTCATGAAGCATTTTCTGCATTGCTTGCACGTCCACTATCGCCTGTTCCGCCTGCGCGCCTGGCAGTGGGATCGCGACTATGGCCTTGAGGATCGCGCGTGGTGAACACCAACACCGACGACCTCTACGCCCGCCGCGCCGAGCGCTACTTCGACCTGCAGCGCGTCGATGACGATGAGCAGACGAGCCGATTGTTCGGCGATCTGTCGCCGGTCGAGCAGACGCTCGCCGTTGCAGAGTTCGTGCGCAAGTTCGGCCTGCAACATCTGACCGACGCGCTGACCGATCTCACCGAGGAATCGCTGCTGCAGGGCTACGAGCTCGGCGATGGTGCGATGGGTTCGCTGGTGCGTCGCTGCATCACGCAGGCGTTGGAGCCGGCGATTGATCGGGCAGTTGGCGACGGCCGGTTCGAATTGGAAGGCTGACAGGAGAAGACATTGGCACGCTCACACACGAAGAAGGGCCCAGGCCGCACGCACGGTCAATGCACGCTGATCGTCGATCCGACGGATGGCAAGCACCTGGGCGTGCGTGCTCCGGTTCGGCGGCATGCGATGGCTGCCTTCGGTGGGAATTGGCAGGGGCAAGAATACTTGAGCTACCGCGAGCACGACATGCTTACGAGACTCACCGATTCGCGATGGATGGAAGGACCGAACCGCGTGACGGATGGCCCGATGAATCGGCGCGCGGCAATGGCGCACATCAAGAGCCTGCGCCGCTAGTCCAGTTCACTGATAGTCAGAAAGCCCACATGCAAACGATCTTCAAGTATCCGATGGAGCTACACGACCGCTCTCTGGCTCTGCCTCGCGGCGCAGTTATCCGGCGATTCGCGATGCAACACGGTCTGCCGACTGTGTGGGCAGAGGTGGACTCGAATGCGCCAACCACCACGCGCCGCATGCATATATTCGGCACCGGACATTCGCTACCCGAAGGTGCGATCTACATCGACTCCTGTGAGGACGGTGCGTTCGTGTGGCACTTGTTCGAGACGTTCTGACCGCATAGCCCGTGAACACCATCCAATCCGCCATCGACCAAGCCCTCGCGCAGCACGGCGCCATGCGCGAGGTCTTGCGCGAGCAGATCGACCCGGTCGCCATCGCGATGTCGTGCGCCGACCGCGCTGCCGTGTGTTCGCAGGAACAGGCCGGCATTGCCGCCTGCCTGCTGCTCGCTGCTGAATCCATTCGGAGGTTGACCGAGTCATGAGCTACACGACCAACGGCCCACTGCTCGCCACGTTCATCGAGCGCCGCACACCGAAGAGCCCTTTCTTGGAAGACCTCGAAGCGCGTCAGAAGGACGAGCGCGAGCGCCGCGAGGCGGAACTCATCCGGCGGGCGATCGCAGATCGCAAGGGTTCAGTGCTGCAGTTCGGGAAGGCCGCGGGGGGAGCGCGATGAGTGCTGCACTGAAAGTCGAGCCGTTTGCGCGCATTCTCGATGTCAGCGAGAAGCAATATTTCGCTGATCCATGCGAGGTGCCATCGCTGAGTCAGAGCATTGCACACAAGATGGTGGCGGGCTCGCCGCTGCATGCCTGGACAGTGCATCCGAAGCTCGGCAAGCAGGACGATGCCGAAGAGGACGACACGAAGGCGAAAGTTGACGGGAAGATCCTGCACCGACTGCTGCTCGGCAAGGGCGCCGACATCGTTGTTTGTCCGTTCAACGACTTCAGGACGAGCGTTGCCAAGGCGATGCGCGACGAAGCGATCTTGAATGGCAAGGTGCCGATCATCGAACACAAGATGGCCGAGGCCGCTGCGGCGGCGGAATTCCTGCGCGAGAAGCTTGCGGCCCGCGGGTTCGTGCTCGACGGGCAGTCCGAAGTCGCATTTGAATGGCATGAGGCCGGCGAACACGGGCCCGTGGTATGCCGCGGCCGGATGGATCACATCCGCCTCGATGACACGTTCGCGCAGATCCTCGACCCTAAGAAAATCAGATCGGCGGACCCGCGCACCTGCAGCCGCCACTTCTATGAGTTCGGCCACGACATCCAGCACGCCGCTTACAGAAGCGCGATGCAGAAGTTTCGGCCGGATCTGGGTGAGCACCAGATCGACATGGTGTTCCTGTTCATGGAGTTCGAGCCACCGTATGCCGTCACGCCCGTGCGGCCGAGCCCGGCGTTTCAGGAGATCGGCCGGCAGCGCTGGGACCGCGCCGTTCTCTTGTGGGAGCGCTGCCTGCGAACCAACTCCTGGCCGGAATACTGCACCGATTCGATCGACCTTGAGCCGCAGCCATGGGTGATGAACCAGGAGATCGGCAGTGAGTGGTAGAACCGCGCGCTTGTTCGAGGTCTCGCGGCGCGATGTCCCGTATCGCCAAGCGATCATCGTCGGTATCACAGGCCCGTCGTTCTCGGGCAAGACGTATTCGGCGATGCGGATGGGCGCTGGGTTCGTGAGAATACTTGGCGGGAAGATGCACGTCATCGACACCGAGGCAGATCGCGCTCGCCACTACGAGGACTACTTCGACTTCGAGCACGTGCCGTTCCCGGCGCCTCACGGGCCACTCGACTATATCGACGCAATCGATAGTTGCGTCGCGCGCGGCGCCAGCGTCATCGTCATCGACAACATGACGCATGAGCACGACGGCGAGGGCGGCGTGCTCGATCAGATCGAACGATTTATGGAGATAAAGGAGAAGGAGTACGTCGAGAAGGGATGGTCGTTCAACCGCGAAATATTCAACTTCAGCGCTCAGATCGTGCCGAAGCGCCAGCGCAAGAAACTGAACCAGCGCATCGTCCAGCTCGGCAAGCAAGTCGTGTTCATCCTGCTTTATCAGGCTCAGGAGAAGATCCGGCCCCGCAAGAAGGGAGAGACGGACAAGGACGGCAAAGCTATTCGCGAGCCGGAAGACATGGGCTGGCAGCCGGTCACCACGTCGATCCTGCCTCGTGACATGACCGTGCGTTTTCTGCTCACGCCAGCCTGCGACGGTGTACCGCTCCTGTTGCCGCCGAATCCCCAGGAAAAGAAGCTCATCAAGCAGCCGGAAATGTTCAAGGGCTGGTTTCGAGAAGGCGACCAGATCAACGAGGTGATGGGCGAGCGCTTGGCGAACTGGGCGATCGGCAAGTCAAAAATGAAAGTACCCGCCACGTCGACATCATCTGCACCCGCTGCGCCAACTGCCGCTGAGTACAACGCATGCACTGACCGCGCAGTGCTCGACATTCTCGAAAAGCGTCGCGCCGACATCTGGAAAAAGATGCCACCCGGCGCGGAGAAGGAAGCGCTCAAGCTGGCAAGCGAAGCAGCGAAGGCGCGCTTGGCCGCCAAGACCGCAACCGCGAAGCCGAACTACGACGCTGCCTCCGCCATCGCCGCCTTACGCGTCTGCGAAGACGACCTGACGCGCGGTGCCGTGTGGAAGGAAATCACCGACTACTACAACGCCGCGATGCTCGACCTGCCGATCGACGTCGAGGCCGTCAATGTGGAGATGCGAGAGAAGTTCGCGCAACTCTAACCATCAATGGCCCGAGGCTGCGCGGTTTTCCCGCTGCGCATGACCATCCTCCCGATGCGCAACCGTGCAGCCGAGGGCCGCCACTCAACCGGAAAACGACAATGACAATTCGTGTGACACGCCTGGAATGCGAGAACTTCATGAAGCTCGTCGCCGTCGACATCAAGTTCGACGGACGAGTGACCGAGTTCGCCGGCAAGAATGGCGCTGGCAAATCCACGTTGTTCCTTGCGATCAAGTGCTCGCTCGAAGGCAAGGACGCAATGCCGACGGACCCAATCCGTCACGGCACCGAGCAAAGCTTCATTCGCACGCATTTGGCCGGCGACGACGAAAGCGGCCTGGTCATCACGTGCCGTCTGCGCGAAGGCGGCGAAGGCCAGGTCATCAGGGACTTAGTGCTTGAGACCCCGGAAGGCGCACGGTTCCCCTCGCCGCAAGCGCACTTGAAAAAGCTCATCAGCGATCATCTGCTTGATCCGCTGGAGTTCATCGAGAAGCTGACCGCCAAGGAGCAATACGACGCGCTTCGCGGGTTCGTGCCCGGTTTCGATTTCGAAACCAACGAGCGCATGCGCAAGGGCGCGTTCGAAAAGCGCACCGAGATTGGCCGCGACCAGAAGAAGGCACAAGCCGCCGCCGATGCGGTTGACGTGCTGGACAAGGCACCGGGCGAGCGCATTGATGAGGCTGCGCTGACGGCCGAATTGCAGTCGGCCGGCGAAAAGAACACCGACACCGAGCGGCGTCGATCGAATCGCGAGAAGGCCACCGGCCGCGTGGTTGAATTGCGCACGGCCGCGACGAAGCGCGCGACTGATTCGGATCTGGTCATCGCGGCGATGAATCGCCAGATCGAGGAGTTGAAGTCGCGCATTTTGGCCGAGGTAGACGGAAGACAGGCCGACATAAATCGATTGAACGTGGAAGCGAATGAACTGCAGGCCAAGCTTGACGCCGCCGATCCGCTTCCAGAGATGGTCGATGCTGCCGTGATCTCCACGAAGCTCGGCGAAGCTCGGCGATGCAATCGCGCGATCGAGGATTGGGAAACGCAGCGCGCTCGAAAGCAGCAGCAGCAACGCGACGCCGATAACCTGTCCGCGCAGTACGACGCATTGACCATCAAGATCGACGCATACGATCAATCGAAAAAGGATGCAATCCAGCAAGCGAAGCTGCCCGTCAAGGGGCTTGGCTTCGGCGACGGCGCCATCACGTTCAACGATGCGCCTTTCAAACAGGCCAGCAAGGGCGAGCAGATGCGCACGGCATTCGCCTTATCGGTCGCGAAACGCCCCGAGTTGCGATTCTGCTGGATCCGCGACGCATCGTTGCTCGATGACGAAGGTCTCGCGCTCGTTCATCAGATGGCCGAGGAATTCGACTGCCAGGTGCTTCTGGAATTTGTCCGGCCGAACTCGTCGAACTCGATAGTGATCGAAGACGGTCGTGTTCAGGGCGTTGAATTGCCGCCGTCCAAGTTCGCCGCGCCAACTGGCGAACTGGAGTTGACCGGACAAGATCCGTCAAAACCTGACGGCGCCATGAAGAACAAAACGAAGTCCGCCAAGAAACCCTGGCGCGGCCCGAACGCGCCGACAGACGCAGCATGAGCAATCGAACCTACCCATGCTTCGACAGTTGGCTAAAGCTCCGGCCGAACACCACGAGCATGTGCCGCGCAACCGGCTGCGAATCCAAAGCCACTCGCGAAGTCTGGATACGAGTGAGCTACATGCGCGGTGAGGATGAGTCAGTGCGCGCATGCGATGCGCACGCGGCCATTGCTCGGCAGACCCCCGCTGAATTCGTGATCCTGTTTCCGAAGGAAGCATGGAAATGACGCGCCCAATCTCTACCCATCTCCACAAGGATATTCCTATGGACTCCGCGACTCGCTTCACCAAGATCGGCGCCGACGGCGCCGTGCTCGACCGCTCGGCGACCGAATGGGACGCCGTGCTCGACAACCGCACTGGCCTCATGTGGCCCGTCAAGGCGACCAAGGTGCCGAACTGGAAGAAGGCCGAAGCCGCGGCGGCGAAGTGCCGCGCGGCCGGCTTCGATGACTATCGGCTTCCCACGGTCGACGAACTGTTCGCGCTCGCTGATCGCACGCGCTATTCGCCATCGATCGACACCGACTACTTCCCGGACTGCCCATCCGATTGGTTCTGGTCGAGCACTCCATATGCGCTATCGCCCGGCGGTTACGCGTGGGTCGTCTTCTTCTACGACGGCTTCGCGTTCTACGCCTACCGCAGCTACGTCGGTTTCGTTCGTGCCGTGCGCGTCGGTCAGTAAATCTGTCCTTTGGCTCTTCAACGATGGGGAATGACATGCGATCAGTTATCGAGCTGCTTCGGAAAGAGATCATCGCGGACGCGCAGAGCGCTGATGCGCGCACCGTGTTCGGCATGGCGATGGCGCTGTGCGACGAGCCGAGCCTGGTGCAGCTCGTCGCCGCGGCAAAGCAGCCGCTGATCCAGCCGCGCTTCGAAGTGATTGGCGACATCGTGCGCGATCACAGCACGGGACTGGAGTGGACACGCAGCAACGTGCCGGGCGAGCGTATGGAATGGGCCGCAGCAGAGAAGGCCTGCGCCGGCCTGGACCTTGCTGGCCATAAGGACTGGCGGCTCCCGACGATCAAGGAATTGCTGTCCATCGTGGACTACGATCGCGCCAGCCCTGCGATCGACACCGACGCCTTCAACTGCGAGTCGGCTTGGTACTGGAGTTCGACTCCTTACAAGCCTTCGCCCGGCGATTACGCGTGGCTCGTCTACTTCAGCTACGGCGGCGCGAACTACGACTGCCGCGGCTACGGCGGTTTCGTTCGTGCCGTGCGCGTCGGTCAGTTCTAGGCCCATTGGGATTTAGGACATGAGCCACGAAGCACCTCCGATAGTAAAACTTGCCGAGCGCGTCCTCGGGGAGATCGAAGAAGCTGTCCGCAGCTTTCCGCGCTTCCATAAGTACGCGTCCGGCGAGGAGTTGCGCGCCGCCGCCAGAAAGGTAGCGCGGGCTTCGCATCGGGCGTGGCGAGTTCACGAGCGCCGCGGCGATCTCATCAGCGTGCTGGTGTTCGCCGTGGATGATCTCAAGTTGGAAATGCAAGTATCGAAGCGCCTCGCGGCTTTCAAGAGCTTCGCGCAATTCGAGGCGCTGATCCGCCTCATCGACGATCTCGGCCGGCAGTGTGGAGGCTGGCAGAACAAGCATCCGAAGGGCCAGAACTCGCGGACACCATCGTCCGCGGGGCGTGCTCAGATACTGAGTGCCCGGGACGCCTCGCAAGGGGCCAATCCATGACGAAGCTGCCCTACCCCATGGATGGACAGCCGGGTCGCAAGTTCTCGGGAAAGCGCAATCGCCCGGCGATTACGCGTGGAACGTCAACTTCAACAACGGCAACGCGAACTACGACTACCGCAACAACGACGGTTTCGTTCGTGCCGTGCGCGTCGGTGAGTGTCACGGATGTCACCCTGCGAACTCTCTACACTGCCTGGCGCGAGGCCCGCCGCGGCAAGAAGCCGAGCCAGAATCAACTGCGCTTCGAATCATTCTGGACGGACGGCCTGCTTCGACTGCAAGAGCGGCTCGACGCGGGAATCTGGGCGCCGGCACCACCGACTTGCTTTGTGGCGCTCCTACCGAAGGCCCGCGAGATCCACGCGCCGGACTTCGGCGATCGCGTCGTACATCACTGGCTGGTGCCGCAGCTGGAGCGCATCTACGAGCCGGGCTTCATCCACGACAGCTTCTCGAACCGCGCCGGCAAGGGCACACACGCCGCTGTCGCGCGGCTCCAATCCTTCGTGCGCCAGGTCGAGCGCGGCCAGGGTGGCGGCTGGTTCCTGCAACTCGACATCCATAACTTCTTCAACTCCATCCACCGGCCGACGCTGTACGCGCTTCTGAAGGATCGGATGACGCGGCATGGCGTGGCGCTGCCGGCCCGGCGCGCTGTCCATGCTCTGTTGCGCAACTCGCCGCTGCATGCCGGCGTGCGCTACCGCTGCACCGACGCTGAGCGCGCGCGAATCCCGCCGCACAAACAGCTTGCCAACGCGGCGCCGGGCTGCGGCATTGCCATCGGCAACCTGTCGTCGCAGTTCTTCGCCAACGTCTACATGAACGAACTGGATCAGTTCGTGAAGCACGTGCTGAAGGTGTCTCGCTACATCCGCTACGTCGACGACTTCGTGCTGATCCATGAGAGCCGCGAGCAGTTGGCGTCGTGGCGCGGACAGATCGAGCAGTTCCTGCAGCAGCGCCTGCGCCTCAAGCTGAAGGCCGAGCAGCACCTGAAGCCGCTGGCTTCCGGCATCGACTTCCTGGGCTATATCGTGCGCGCGACGCACTGCATCGTCCGCCGGCGCGTCGTCCATCATGCCCAGATGAAGCTGCGCGCCTGGCAACGCGCGCATGTGCGCAGCCGCTACCTGCGCGCGACGCCGGCGCAGTACCGACAGATCGCGTCTGTATGGCAGTCGTACCTCGGCCACTTCTCGCACGCCGCAAGCGGCCGTCTGCATCAGCACTTCCACCGAGACTTCCCCTGGCTGCGCTGCGCGATGGCGCGCCGGCGGTTCGATCATCGATGGGAAGGGCGGGCCCTATCCGTGCGCCGCGGCCGCTCGGTCAATGGCGCGCTGACAAAGACATACCGCCCCAAGCCCTCACCAGAAGGACTCGCGCGATGACCACCTTGATCTTCGACACCGAACTCACCGACCGTAAGAACGGCGAAATCATTGAAGCCGCATGGCTTCGCCTGCTGCCGCGCGCGGATCTGGCGGGCACGGCCGACCTGATCGACCTGACCATCTTCGACGAGTGGCATTCTTTCTTCCAACCGGCCAGCCCGATCTCGTTCGGTTCGATGGCAGTACACCACATCCTGCCGGAGCAGCTCGTCGGCCATCCGCCGTCGTCGACGTTCGAACTGCCGTCGCTCACGAGCTACGTTGTCGGCCACAGCATCGACACAGACTGGCAAGCGGCCGGCTCGCCGGCCCAGGTCAAGCGCATCGACACGCACGCCATCGCGCAATGGTTGTGGCCGGACGCGACCGGCTACTCGCAGACCGCGCTCATTTACATGCTCGAAGGCGCAACGGCCGAGACGCGCGCGATGGTGAAGAACGCGCACAGCGCCCTCGCCGACGTCCACCTCAACTACGGACTGCTGCGCCACATTCTGAAGTTGAAGCCGGAGATCACGACTTGGTCGGAGCTATGGACGTACTCGGAAGCGTGCCGCATCCCGCGCACCTGTCCGCTCAAGCGATGGGATGGCGTGTTGCTCGCCGACATGGATGACGGCGCGATCCGTTGGTGTCTCGATCAGCACTGGCTCGATCCGTATTTTCGGACTGGACTGGAGAACGTCATGCGCGAGCGGTATCCGCAGGGCAAGACGATTCGCCATGAATTCGACGATGGCGATGACGACTATCTCGATGAGCCTGACGATGACGATGACCGATGGGACGACGATCAGCGCGAAGGGCCGCAAGACATGGAGTCGCAGTCATGAACGACAACGCCATCATCGCCGCGCAGACCGAACGGATCGCGAACCTCATGCGCGACAAGGACGCCCTGGTCCGCCGAAACATCGAACTATCCCTGACGGTGCAGGTGCTTGAACAGGAATTGCTGGCGATCACGGCCGTGCGGCACGGAACGGACGCGGCCAAGCAAGTGAGGGTGCATTGATATGAGCGCCAACGCAGTCATCGCAGCGCGCACCTACGATGCCAAGGTGCATCGTTTCATCGCCCATCGCGTGCATAACCCGGCCGACGTCGACGATCTTGCGCAGGAGGTCTACCTGCAACTCGTCCGTCAACAGGGAGCCATCGATAACCCAGGCGCATACCTTTTCGGCATTGTCGCGAATGTCGTCTCGGATTTCCGCAAGGATCGCTATCGCTACTGCGGATTCATCACGACCGACAGCGAACTTGTCGGTGAGGCAGCAGTGCGCTGCGCGAGTGGCGAGGACTTGGAGGCGCGGCTCCACGTGCAGCAACAGGTGGAAAGAACGCTCGCGCTGTTACCGCCCATGCAAGCGGCTGTGTTGCGGGCACACGAGGGGGATGGACTGTCCTATCTGGAGACGGCCAAAGAACTCGGACTGAGGCCGCTCACGGTCAAGAAATATCTGATGCTCGCGAAGTCGACGTTGCGGGCGATGCGGATCGAGATGAAAGCGCAGGGGCTGAAATGAGCGCCTACGCACGAGGCTACCTCTTCGGCTGCATCACCGGCGGTGGCGTGGTGTTTCTTGTGTTCGTTTTGATCTGGGGAGTGTTGACGTGAAGACCGAAGAAGAAAACAACGAATTGATCTGCGAGAAGTTGCTCGGGTGGCATCGATTCACCAGCGAGGGAGAAACAATTGGCTGGGGCCGTCTTTCGCAGGACACGCTGGCCACTAGCGTTAGCGCTCCAGCCTTTACGACTTGGGCCACCGCCGGGCTGATCTTGGACGCGCTTCGCGCCAAAGGGATGACGGTGCATATTTTCAGTGAGCGGTACAAATTTCACGTTGAAATGTTCGATAGCGATTCTGAATCGGCAAAGATGAACTTTTTCGAAGCTGATGCCGACAAGGCCCCGCTCGCCATTCGCGCCGCAGCTCTCGAATACATCAGGTCGCTGAAATGAAAACGCCTCCGATACTGATGAGCGCGCCGATGGTGAGGTCGCTACTTGCTGGAGCAAAGACGCAAACGCGGCGGATCATCAAGCCGCAGCCACAGAAGTTGAACGCCGCTGAGTTCCAGTGGAAGAACGGGCTGTGCGCGATGAATTGGCTTGAGAAACAGTCACCCTTTGGGCTTCGTGGCGAGCGCGTGTGGGTGCGCGAGGCATGGCGCGCGCCGAAATCGCTCGACGATCTCAGCGGCACGAAAATTGGTGAGAAGGCAATCGACGCCGGCTACCGCAAGCCGTGGAGTCCGATTCAGTTCGAAGCAGACCAGTCGCAGGTGAACGATTGGGTTGGCTTCGGGGTTCATCCGAATACCGCCGTGCCTGGCCGCTATCGGCCCGCATCGCCAAGATGATGAAACTGCGTACCGAGGATCCAGGCGCACACCGCGTCATCTGGCATGACCTTGAATCCGAGCGCGCCGCGATCGAGGCAGCCGTCCCGGGCATCTCCACGGTCTACGGCACCCAGGAACTGGAGGACCGCGAGCAGCGCGTTGCCGACTTCAGCATGGGGGTGACACCCGAACTCGCAGCCAAGCCCGTGATGTTGGGCAGCGGCTGCAATCTGCAGCGGCACTGCCATTGGGCGATCTACCTCGGCATCGGGTTCAAGTTCAACGACTGGATTCAGAGCCTCCACCGCCTGCAGCGATTCCTGCAGCTCTCCCAGGTCCGCATCGACCTGATCTACACCGAGGCCGAGCGTGAAGTGCGCCGCAGCCTCGAACGCAAGTGGAAACAACACAATGAGATGGTCGAAAAGATGACCGCAATCATTCGCGAACATGGGCTGGCTCACGCAGCAATGGCCCAAGTATTGACGCGCGCGATCGGCGTCGAGCGCATGGAAGTCAAGGGCGACAACTACCGGCTTGTGAACAACGACTGCGTGCTGGAGACGCAGCGGATGGACGAGAGCAGCGTCGACCTGGTGCTCACCTCCATTCCCTTCAGTTCGCAGTACGAGTACTCACCGAACTATGCCGATTTCGGGCACAGCGACAACAACGCGCACTTCTTCGAGCAGATGGATTTCCTGACGCCGAACCTGCTGCGAGTGTTGAAGCCCGGCCGCGTTGCTGCCATCCACGTCAAGGATCGAATCGTGCCCAGCGGGATGACCGGCCTGGGGATGCAGACCGTCTACCCGTTCCACGCGAAGTGCATCGAGCACTACGTCAAGCACGGCTTCGCGTACATGGGCATGAAGACGATCGTCACCGACGTCGTGCGGGAGAACAACCAGACCTATCGCCTGGGATGGTCGGAGCAATGCAAGGACGGCTCCAAGATGGGAGTCGGCATGCCCGAGTACTTGTTGCTCTTCCGAAAGCCGCCGACCGACACCGCCAACAGTTACGCCGATCAGCCAGTCCTGAAAGGCAAGCCACTGTGCGTCGACGCCAACGGCAACGCGGTCCCCTTCGATCGGAAGCTGCCCATCATTCCGAATACCGGCTACTCACGATCGCGCTGGCAGATCGACGCGCACGGCTTCACCAGGTCATCGGGCAATCGACCGATCACGGCAAAGGACTTCGACGGCGTCCCGCACAGTACGATCTTCAAGCTGTTCCGCGACTTCGAACTCACGAACGTGTACGACTTCGAGCATCACGTCGCGCTCGGTGAATCCCTCGAAGCGCGCGGCGCCCTCCCCGTCACCTTCATGCTGCTGCAGCCGCCGTCATGGCATCCGGATGTGTGGAGCGACATCACGCGCATGCTCACGATGAATGGCGCGCAGTCGGCGAAGGGCAAGGAGAAGCACCTTTGTCCGATGCAGTTCGATATCGCGGATCGCGTGATCGAACAGTTCTCAATGCCGGGCGATCTGGTGTACGACCCGTTCGCAGGCCTCGGCACCGTCCCGTATCGCGCCGTGCTGAAGGGCCGGCGAGGCCTGGGATGCGAACTGAGCGTGCCGTACTGGCTCGACAGCGCGGCCTACTGCGCCGCGGCCGAGCGGAAGATGGCGATGCCTGATCTGCTGGCATTCGATGAGCGCAATGATGGCGAGGCCGCCTGATGCCCATCTCCAAAGAAAACCAGAAGCGTTACCCAGCAAACTGGCGCGAGATCGTCGAGGAAATCCGCGAGCGCTCCGGCAACTGCTGCGAAGGCTCGCCAGCCTTTCCTGACTGCCGCGCGGCGAACGGTAAGCCGCACCCGGTGACCGGCTCGATCGTCGTGCTCACGACTGGCCACCTTGACCATGTGCCGGAAAACGTGGACCGAGCGAACCTGCGTCATTGGTGTCAGCGCTGCCACCTTGTCTACGACCAGCCGCACCACGCGCAGACCGCCTACGCGACGCGGCGCGAGGGGAAGGCGGTGGCGGATTTGTTTGGCGAACTGTTTCAGCAACGAGAAAGAGAAAGAGAATGAGCGAGCCAAACGCGGAAGCCGTCAACCATCCGGACCACAATGCCGAGCCCAACTCGTTCGCCTTCGCCGAGGTCGCGCTATCAATGCTGCTTGCGGAACTCGACCGCGTATGGGCGATTCTTGGCGAGGAAATATCCGCATCTCACTGCGTAAATCCAGTTGCGGAGAAGGTGCGCTTTGCGATGAAAGGTATTGGCCTGACTGAGCGCGTGCTTGCCGCAGAATGCACTGCCGAGCCGATTGCACAACGAGGACAAGAATGAAAATCAGCCAGCGTGAAGCCCGCCGCCTACAGAAGCAGGTCGCGGCACTTGAGCAACGCGAGGAGCAGCGTTTCGACCGTTGGTCGGCTAGCTATCCGGGTGGCACAAACTTTCACACATTCGCTGTCGACAAAGAGTCCGCTGCGGCGATACGAGTCGCGCGACTGCTTGGGCACGCCGTCGTTGTCACCATCGACACGAACGATAAACTTATGTTCTTTGCATTGCCGGCGCCAACACCATGAGCAAGCCCACAAGCATCCCGTACGAGCGCGCCGTTGCTGGGCAGGCGGCTATCGCAGAAATGCAGAAGACGCTTGCGGCCTTCGGTTGTTCATCGTTTGGCACGATGACTGACAACGACCGCGGCTGCATGATCGTGATGTTCAAATGGCGTGAGCAGCAGGTCCAGCTTGAGGCCAGTTGGACCGGCTACGTCCAGTTGCTGGTGAAGGCGGGATGGCGCGACCGCGAAAAGGCATTGAAGCAAGCCAAGACTGCCGTCTGCTCCGTACTGCGCGATTGGGTGAAGGGACAGACCACGGCCGTGGAGTGCGGCGTCATCACCTTCCACGAAGCGTTCATGCCGCATATGGTCTTGCCGAACGGCCAGCGTGTCATTGACGCCGCTCGGTCAGCGAAGATTCTTCCGCAACCATCCGCGCAGAAGGTAGTCGAGTTGAAGCCATGACCACAACTGACAAACTGAAACTCCTGCTAGCGACCTGCAAGGCCGGCGTGAGCATCGAGGTCAACAACCATCGCAATGTCTACGATACCGCCAAACAGGCACTTGCCGATGCGGCCGAGCACGATTGCCCACCCGAGATCGAGGACGAAGTTCGCCAGCGGATGATCGACACGAACACCATTGTGACGATTCACTTCTATCCCACAACGCCGATCGGTTTCTACGAGGTGCGGCACTACGACATCGATGCGGCGCTGGATGAAGCGCTGGAGTGTTTGCGAAGTGAGGGATTGCTTTGATGAACTCCCCCACCCTCGTCTGCGCCGGTTGCGCCTCCCCGACATCGATGCATAAACCCGTGTGCGACGAATGCATGGAATTGTTCGCCGAAGTGGGCCATCCGGTGTGCATGCTGTGCGAGGGCGGACTGCTCGTCGACGCACACGGGATGCACGTCACGAAGAGCGGTGGACATGCGGGCCGGTGTGTGGCGGTGAAGGGGGAATCGACTCATGAGTGACACGTTCTATTTTTTCTTTATCTGGGCCGTCGGCCTAGGGAGCGGCGTAGCTCTGACACTTGCATGGGAAGCGCGGCGCATCACGAATGAGGCAACTCGGCGTTTGGAGAACACAAAAGGAAGTAGCCGCTGCCCGCTCGGCGCGACGACTCATAGCTTGATGTTACAGAAGCGTGGCAAATGTCCTGGCTGTGAAGCGTCGGTGCGTGTCGGCGCGGGAGAATCCCGGTGAACTTGCGAAGGCAGGCTATTGAGTATTTCTCGACTACGCGTCCGAGTCCGCGCTTTGATGCGGTCTTTGCCCATTCGATCAAAGTCGTTGGCACAGGAGTGTCCTTTCTGTTGCCATATGGCGGATACCTGTTTGAAGCCGACAAGGAGGCGTCTATTTCTTTGGCAGATACGCATCTTCCATTTCAAAGCTGCGTGCTTGAATGGACGAAAAGCGAGGGAGACTTCGGGGAGGTCGATGTTGTTTGCATGATCCGGGAATTTGAAGAGCACTTCGAGGTGTCATCGACAGCGCGTTTTAGCGGCACTTGGGTACCAGTCGTTCTCATTCTCAAGGTTCCGCGCTCATCTACCATCGATACGTACTGGGGCGATGGCGAATTCAAGAACAGAGTTTGCTTAGAGCCAATAGTACTGTCCCCTTTTGCTCCAGCGGATATGCTGGACGGGAAGAATTATCTCCACGAATTAAAGGTTGCAGCGCAGTTCTTGCTGGCAGCTAGTTGCGGAAACGTAAAGCCAGTGAAGCTTGCAGAGCCGAGTGAACAGCAGCGGAAAGCTGCAGAACGCCGCGGCAATCCGCCATTCGACACGTATTGGACTTTGGATTGCAGCCTGGATGGTCCGGCTGATGCGAAAAAGATTACCAATGGCGGACACCACGGCAGCCCCCGCTTGCATGTAAGACGCGGCCACGTTCGGAGGTTGCCAACTGGCAAGATGACATGGGTCAGACAATCATTGGTGGGCAATCCTGAGCGTGGCATTGCCGACAAGGAATACAGACTACCTCCGACCGTGTCCGAGCCGCCTCAATGACCCAGCCCTCACCCGCACGTAAGCGTCTCATCGAGTCGACAGCCAACATGCTGGTCGACAAGTACACCGTGCGCATCTGGCGCGAAGAGCCCGAACTGCGCAACGAGTACGACAACGACGACGTGTGGCAGATCGTTCGGCAGTGCTGGTCGACGTTGAAGCGTGGAGAGTTGGCGGAGTTGATTGCGGAGATGCCGAGGATCAGGCGGGTTGAGGTGCAGGATCGGGCGTCGCGGGAGGGTGTCGTGCTCGAGGTGGCGCCGTGAGCTGGTGGCGATGGGGCCGGCGCTCGTCGCTACCGGTCGGCAGCAATCCACCGCCACCGGTGGGCGCGAAGCCATCGCCGCCGCCGGGCCCGCCGGAAATCTGCCGGCACGGCACCACTTACGAGGCTTGCCGGAAGGGCTGCCCGCCGTGGCGTTGCCCGACTGGACCGGATCACAGCAGCGACGCAGATCGGCAGGAGGGCGGCGAACCGGCAGGTGATCCAGGCCCGGCAACCACGCCCCTGCGCGCCATCCTCAGCCGCGTCAGCATCCTGAAGCGCGGCGAGGTGTCGCTCGTGCTGCGCATTGGGATCGAGCAGCAGCAACTGGCGCGGACGTTGACGCCGGGCACGGTGCTGGTGATCTCGCATGCCCACCAGCCTGAGTCGATTCCAGCCTCCCCCGCATTCCAGTGTCTTTCCCCGAGCACGCCATCATGAGCAATCGACAGAAGCAAATCACCCTGAAGGCATGGGCCGAGGCGAACTTCGATCCGCCGCCATCCAACCGAACCCTCTGGCGCTGGGCGCGCGACTGCTGCATATATCCAGAACCGGAGAAGGTCGGACGGGATTGGCGCGTAGACCCCAACGCCCGCTATGTTGGCCGGAACACTGCTCCTAAACGATTGGCTGAGGTAATCCGTGGCACCAAGGCGGCGTAAGCCGATCAATCAGCCCCTGCCCGACTACACTCGGAACCGCGCCGGCTACTACTCCTGGACCCATCCAAAGACCGGCCGGGAATACGGCCTCGGCCGCGATCGTCAGCAGGCCATCAAGGAAGCCAAGCAGGCCAACGCCTCCCTGGCCGGCCGCAGTACGTTGCTGGACCGCATCGTCGGCACCGACGACCACACGTGGGATCGATGGCTGGATGAGTACGAGAAGATCCTCGCCGCCCGGCCGCTGGCGCAAAACACCCGACGCACCTACCGCAGCATCCTGAAGCGTTGTCGCGCGCTCGTCCCGCCGGACACTCTCGTTGATGACGTGCAGACCCTGCACATCTCCACGGCCTTGAAGGCGCTCAAGGAAATCGACATGCAACGCACCGCGCAAGCGCTGCGCTCATTTCTGAGCGACTGCTTCCGGTGCGCGATCGCCGAGGGCTGGCGGACCGACAGGATCAACCCGGTCGAGGTGACTGACGGCGTCACCGTCGAGGTGAACCGGGCGCGGCTCACCCTGGAGGTCTTCGCACAGGTCTACGCCGCCGAGAAGACGCCATGGGCGAAGAACGCCTACGCCCTGGCGCTGGTGGGCGCGCAGCGTCGTGAAGACATCTGCGAGGCCCAGTTCAAGCGCGACATCCGCGAGGGCGCCTGGTGGGTTGACCAAGGCAAGACCGGCAGTCGCCTGATTATCCCGCTGTCGCTGCGCCTGGAGGCGTTCGGGATGAGCTTGGGCGAAGTGGTGAGCCAGTGCCGCACCACCGGTGTCGTCAGCCCCTACCTCATTCACCAGACGAAGCCGTGGGGCAACAGTCCAGTCGGGGCGCAGATATGGATCGACACCCTCACCCGCCACTTCAGCCGCGGTGTGGCTGGTTTGGACATGGACTGGCAGGGCCGCGACCCGCCGACGTTCCACGAGATCCGGTCTTTGTCGGAGCGTTTGTATGCAGCCCAAGGCGGCGTGAACACACAGGAGCTGCTCGGACATAAGGATGCCAAGTCGACGGCCACTTATCACGATCCAAGAGGCGAATGGATTCGCGTTAGCGTTCGAAAATAGGTACTGTATTTCGGAGAGGAATCGGAGAGATTCCGGAGAAGCCCTGCATTTCACGGGGAAATAGCATACTGACGTTTGTTTCCCATGCAAACGAACAAGATGCGCATATTTCTTCGAGAAATCAGGAGGTTAATTACTTTCTGAGGCTCAAGAATGGATACGAATATAGGCACATACAGCCGAATAGAATCAATTAGTTCCAACTGTATATCGGAGAGACTCTCTGCCCAAGGTTCTGCGCGAAATGCGGCGACCGAATATCGCCACGCACTGCCTGATTACCCGCTCGCCGGCCTCGATGTCTTGGACGTCGGCTGCAATGACGGCGCCGCGTTCCTTCATCCGAGCTTCGCTGGCGCCACCCGACTGACCGGCATCGACGTCGATGCGGCCGCCATTGCCCGCGGCAAACAACTCTATCCGCACTTGGAGCTAGTCGTCGCTCCGGCTGAGGCCATCCCCTTTCCGGACGCGTCGTTCGACGTCGGCCTATCGCGGGTGGCCCTGCCATACACCCACATCCCGACCGCACTGGGCGAATTCCGCCGCGTGTTGCGGCGGCGCGGCCGGCTATTCCTGTCCATGCACGACCTGCGGCTGCAGATGGAGTGGTTCCGCGCGGCGCTCAACGCCCGGGCATGGAAGCGCATCGTCGACCACGCCTACATTTTTCCGGCCAGCGCGCTGTTCAACACAACGGGCATGTGTCTGCCGCGGCCGTGGAACGCACGGTTCGAGACGATCCAGACGCGATCACGCATGTTCAAAGAGTTGGAGCGCGCCGGCTTCACGGACGTGACGAGCAGGCGCATCGGCCACCACTGGATCGTTGAAGGGGTGGCGAAATGAGGCGCCAGATACGACGGGTGGCAGGATTGTCGATTGCTGGTATGGGCGCGCTGGCTGGGCTCGGACTGTTCGTGCTGCTGCTGCTCGCGACGACGTTCTCGCGAGACAGGTAGATGGACGAAGACGCGTGGCCAGTAGCGTCGGGGCGACCGGCTGATAATCGATTGACTGCCGGATTGGTGGGAAAAACAGCCTGCTGGCCGCCGAAAGTGGCAGCAAGAGTTGACGGCGAGATATAGGCGCCTCGCCGCTGACGACGGGCCGGAGGCGCAGCAAGCCGCCGTTGCCATCCGGCAGCTTATGCCACATGATCCGCTGGCCGTTCGCCAACGTCTCAATGCAGAACGAACCAGGCGGGCCGTCGTGAACCGCATCGTCGTCGGCTACCCGGATCATGTCGCAGGAGTCGGTGTTCATCGACCGTCGGCGCGCGCTCTGGCAATCGCGGCCTCGAGCGCCGATCTGGCCGCATCATCACCGGCGGCAAGCGTATCCAACTCGGCCGGCGTGATATCGCGACCTTCCGCCTGGGCGGTGCGGATCAGGTTACCGAGCGCGGTCACCTGTCCGAGCAACTGAGTCAGCAGTGTGAGAGCGGTTATCGGATCCATAGGTCAAGCCTCCTGTTGGCGTTGATGCCGTTTGTATTCATTGATGCACGTTCTGTGTGCGCCGACGTTGGTGTTCGGCCATATGTATAGGCCGCCTCTCGATTCATATTGACCACAATATTTACACTTCAGCCAGCCAGCATGGCCGCATGCCTCATACGCATCAGTTCTTTGATGGATGAGTTTGTGATATGAACTATTCGGGCAAATCAGAAGATTTTCTGGCCTGTTGTCTGATTTGTTTTCATTCCAGTGATGAACTACCGCTCCACGCGGAAGTTGCCTGCCCAAGGCCCGCTGGGCGACCTCCACATGCTCGTAGATTCTCTTATTGTCACGCTGAAATTTCACATACCCATCGGAGGTCAGGCATCCGGAGCCATTTTGCTTTCGACGTGGCGGTGGAGTTGGCGTACCACGCTTCCTCATGATTCCGTGGTGACTCTTGCACAACAACTTCGCATGGAATGGCTTGTTGCAGCCCTCCACGGAACAGAGTCTCATTTTTGGGTTGCCTCTAAATACTCTTGCAATGCAGTCAATGCCGCCAACGTAGCCAGCAGTTTTTCTGTCGCTCGCGGCTTGTCGGTCGGCTCTATTGTCCGTGCAACATCAAGAGCGACACGCAAATTATCACACTGCTTCTGGACGTTTTCAGCATCTTTCGATCCGATGACGCCGCCATTCAGTAGCGTTGTCGCAGAGGTGCGCACGCTGGTTGCCGAGACATAGCCGGCGGCGAGGCGCTCATTGAAGGTTTGCGCGGTGGGCACGCCGAGCGAGGCGCACGCAGCAAGCAAGATCAGTAACGGGACGATCGAGAGCTTCAATTTCATGATCAAGTTTCCTTCGGTGGCAGGGGAATCTTTGTCGGATCGGCATCGAGCAATGGCGGGTTTTGCACGGTGCGCACCGCGGCGGCGCCAGCCGTCAGGGTCAGCGGCGCAACCGCCGAATTACCGCGCTTCATGACGGCGAGCGCGCCGAAGATGATGGCCGTGGCTTGAGTGAGATCCGCCACCAGCGCGTCGACCATCTCGGTCGTGATGTCGAAGTCGGTGTAACGGCCCAGTGCGCGAAACAGGATCGAGATCAATTGCGCACCGAGGGCGATGACGGCGCGTACCTGCACCTCGCTTGAGTACCAAGGGGCCGGTGGAAGGACGGGTTGCTGGTCGTTCATGCGCGGACTCCATCGGAAGAAATTGAGTAGTGATTTCCGTCTGGTCGCCTGAACCGCCCTCCCCATCGGTAGTCAGTTCCGAGCGATTCCCACCATTCGCCGAGCGGCTTGTGGTCTTCGGACTTCTGCAGCCATTCGCCGTTGCGATACAGATTGATGTCGATCGCGAGCCGTTCGATGTGCAGGCTGCTGACCGTTCCAGTTCCCTGCGCTGCATTCCATTTGGCCTGCTCCGGCGTTCTCCATGCCTCGCCAAGGGTGACTTCGTAGCCGAGGCTATCGGCGTGCTGGATAAGCAACGCGACGCCCAGGGCGAAGCGGGATTGCTTCTGGCGTAGGGTTTCTGTCATTTCTTCAGTCGCTCCAGAATGTTGACGTACCACTCGCCCAAAGCTCTCGTAACCTTGTCCAATATGTCGTGACGCATGTCCCGCACCTTGCTCATCTCGCCTTCCAGCGTTTCGACCTTCGTCTCGACGCGCACGATACGTTCGTGCATCGACGCGTCTTCTCTGCTGTGGTCGTTAAACGCTTTTTCATCGCGCTCGAATCTCGCGTCCTGCTTGTCGTCGCGACTCTGGCCTGACCAGTAGATAACACCGACCAAGGCGCAGACGATCCCTGCGGCAATACCGATGATCCACTCGACGCCCATCTAATCCTCGATGCAATACGCCTTATTCAGCCGCCGCGTGAGATACCGGAAGTCCTCATCGCACGGATCGTCATTCGCACAGATCTGGTCGACCTTCGCGAGCTGATTCGCGGTGAGTTCGGCGCGCACGTCGGTATCCTGGAGTGCGGCCTTGACGGCGCTGGCAATGATGATGCGGTGCATGTCTATTTCTCCTCTGCTTCTTCATGATTGGCCGGAACGGCGATACCGCGTGCGCTCAGGTACGCGCGCACAAACTTCAAATCGTCCTGCATGATGCGTGTCTCGCGCTCGATCAGCCGCGCTTGGTCCATTGCACGCTCCGAACGTTGGTCCGCCTGGAATGCAACCGCAATGGCGACCAATGAGGCAACCGCGAGCACGACGCTGACGACCATGCCGCTGCTGATCGTCACCGAGCCGCCTGTTGCCCGAGGACTGAAGCTACTGCTCTCGTGCGAGTCGGTCGTGTCCTGCGAATCGCTCATCGCGCACGCTCCGGGATCTTGCGATCGATCCGGTCTACCGAGGATTTGATGCTTTCGAGTTGCGCGGTGATGACAGCGATTTGCGTGGTCTGCATGCCATCGATGATCGCCTTTGCGTCCTCGCGCTGCTGTGCCCGCGCTTCGACCGCCGCCAATCGCTGATCGTGCGCCTCGACCCGTTGATCCAGTCGGCCGCCCCACCAGATGTAGATACCGAACTGCGTGAGGATGCTGAGTACGGCAACGGCAATGGCCCACGGGTCGCGGCGTTTTATCATGGTGCGGCGGTCGCCTCGAAGCTCGGTGGCGTAGTCATCGCTTTCAGGCATGCGGTTCAATCTCCGGTCTTCTGTAGAGTTGGTGCGGACGGATTGCTTTTTCCAGTCGTTGGATCGCTTGACGCCGGCGCATTCAGTTCCGCCCGCAACGAAACCGCTTGCTCTTCCAGCGCCATCATCTGTGGGTCGGAGGCAGCCAGTAGTTCGCGAACGCGGCGATGTTGCTTGCGTTCAATTTCGTCGAGGCGTGTCAACGTTTGCCGGCGCGCATTCTCTCTCTGCTGTATCTCCGGTCGCTTTATCCAGCGCTTGGTATCGGCGCTCCAATCATGATCGTCATCCGGTGCAGGCGGCTGGTAGTCCACGATAAGTTGCGCGCGCAGGCGATCTACGTGCGCATCAATGTCAGAAATCTCTGCCGCCTTCTCATCTCCGGATATCTGTCTGCGCTGTGTAACGAGGCCATCGATCTGCTGCCACACCTCGACATCCACACGTTGTGCGTACAGATCCAATTCGCCAAGGCAGGCGCCCTGCCCCCGCTGCAATTGGCTATTGATGCGATCCGGCGCGCACTTCGAATGACCGCGCAGCAATCCTGATGATAAATCGAACACGGTGTAGATCTCCGTGTTCATCGTTTTGCCGGCACAAGGTTCAAGATTGCTGACCGCCAATACATCGTTTGCGCGGGCGATGCACCGCTCGTCGTAAAGTTTCGGTACGTCAGGATGTATGCATCAAGCGTCTGACCTGCCGGAACATTGAACGAATGCGCGCCGCTGAATGCCCCCCAGTCACCCGCCGCCGTGTACGGCTCAAGAATGAAATTACGATTGAATATTTCAACGCTGTTGACGAATACAGTGATTCCAATAACTGCCTCGCCGACTGCGGCGCCGCTGGTGGTATTGCTTATCCGGGCTTGGCCACTCCATGCAACATCGACTTGCGTGGCGACAGCGGCGGGTGATGCGTAGGAAGCGAGCCCAGTCAATCCGGTGACCTCAACGGCCGGCTGCGTCGTGGCTGAATATGCCTGATTGCCATCGGCCGGCAATGTCGTCACTGCAGTATCGGTTGCGAAGCTGGCGGCGCCGGCTGTGCCTGTCGTTGCCGGAAATGTAGTGCTTACATTGCCAGCGACCGTGCGAATGCGAGCCCAGTAGTAGCGCGTGGTCTGATCGTGCTTTGGAGCCAAGATAACGTTCGAGCGCGACTCCGCTATTTTTGTCGCGCTGCTGAATGGCGTCGAAGCCGTGTGCTCCCACAGTTCCACAACGGCACCACGCGGGAAGAACGCCGGAAGCACGACAGTCGCGCGCAGCACAGAGACGAACGTATCGACTGTCAGCCCGGTGGGCGCGTCAGGACCATCAATGTCGAAAACATCCGTCGCACTCGTCCCCGTTGTGTAGTCCGCTGTGAGCATGTCCGCGTAGACGCCGGCGTCGTCCCTGCGCGCGGTGATCATCACCCGCCCGGCTTCCTCGGCGAACTCGAACTCCCGCTCGACGCAACGAAACACGCGACTCGTCCATCCGTATCGGGTGTGCGATAGCGTGAACGTTTCGTTCGGCGCGACCTTCAAAAGGTTGAGCGAACCACGCATCTTGATTGTGCGCATCATCCGCGACTTTCGCAGTTCGATCTCGCACAACCGTTGCGCCTGGTACTGGTTAGTCACTGCACGCAGATCGCTTTCCTTCGGGATCGCCTCGCCGCCATCCTGGGTCTCGTAGGCCGAATCGGTGCGAAACGAACCCGTGGTCTCCTGATACTGGGCAGTGTCGTCAATAAAAACAGGGGCGACCTGGTTGTAGCGTTCGCCGTGCGACGAGGTGTCCTCGGTTTCAAGGTCACCGTATAGGTCGTCTTGAGTGAAGGAATGCAACGGCGAATCGTAGGCGCCGGCGTGGCAACGCCATTGACCGTGTACGTAGGTTAGCGTGCCGGCCATGCTCGCCAGAATCGACTCCAGGATGGTCCGGCGGTCTTCTCCTGTGGAAGCTTCCAGATTACAGGCGTAGCGCACTTGCGCACCGGAAGGCGGCGCGTTTGCGCCAGCGATGCTTTCGTCACAGATCGCCGCTGCGGCGCGGAAAAATGTATCGTTGATCCGACTCTCGGCTTCCCTGAGCCCATACATGATCAATCGCGTCGACAGATCGTTGTGCACGGAGCCGCCCGTCAGATACCACCTGACCGCGAGCGCCGGATTGGCAGAGTAGGTCCACGTCGATGGATTCGTGGCGCGGTGACTGCCTGAGCCCCCGTTGGTTGAATCGAGACGCGGATCGTATAGCGGAGCGCCATCGATCAATGCAGTGACGCTTTGGGGGGCGCCGTTCGGGAACGCCGAATCCGAGCGCTGAAGCTTGACGACTATATAAGCGCAACCGCGCAATCGATGATTGCTGGTCCATTCAGTGAACGCAGTGTCGAGATCCGATTGCACTGTCTGCGCACTGGTGCCGCTGTAGCGCCAGATGTTCAGTTTCCCGGCGAATTTCGAAGTACTGACCGCGCCAGTCGTCGGATTGATATCCGCGTCTGGAATTCGCTCTGTGTCGAGCCATATATCCGTGAGGGCGCTTACTTGATGGCCCGAATAGACGACCACGTACCAAAGCAAATCGCGTGTTGAGCCACCTGTGCTGGTCACCCCGTAAAACACGAACGTGCCGCCAGCGCGGCGGCGGCCAAACACGAAACGTCGATTCTCGATGGTGTTCTTTACGGTGACATTGATCGGCGGCGCTGAGTACTTCGGCCTCTTGATGAGAGACTTGGATAGCGCGCCCAATGCGACATTGATCAGGATGATGCGCGCGAGCACGACGTACCACGTCGTCGACGCGAAGAAAGCGACCAGTGCGGGAACTGCCTGCGGCATCTAAACCGTCCACGCAGCGACTGCATCGTTCATCGATCGCTTCTCCAATCCAAGCGCGCCCGGCGCGACGCACCACGCCCCAATACACACGGCCGGCTGAAGCCCGCGACCAAAATCACAGAGTACGATGTCACCGCGCATCGCATGCCCGGCTGGCTTCTGATTACCCAGTGCCGCACTGATCAATCCCTCGATACCACCGTACTGCGCGATGACGCGTATCGCCTCACGTTCCGAGGTGTACGCGGGGAAGATGCTTCTCGGGTCGCTCCCTCTGAGCGCAGCCACGACCCTAGCTCCGAATTGGCAGCAATCCCATTCCGCCCAGGCAAACGCCCTCCCCTGTGCCTCGCTGATCTCCTGGGCAAGGACGATGGGCCAGTTCGATACGCGCATCAATCACCGTAGACCGGCTGACTGTATCTGCCCATGTTGTTGGTTCGTCCGATGACTGCGCGCTGACTTCCCCAGATGATTTCTTTCAGTTGGATTTCCTTCACGAGATTGAAACCGAGATCTCCGGAATAGAATTGCTGCTGGTGTTCGTGCGTGTACCGCCAGCCGTCTGGAAGATCTAGCAGGATCATCCGATGCTCGACGTTTACTTCTATCGTAGGCTCGGCGCCATCGACGCGACGCACGTTGTCCATGCGCCCCTCCCAATTGATCTCCGGATCTGCGATAAGCGATCGCGAATCAACGTTCAGGAATCCAAAGTACTCAACGACCGAGCGGCCGAAGCAGCCGTCTATTTCTGCCTCCGGCACCACAGTAGGATCCACGCCTGATAGTCGATAGGTCTTGCGAGGCGCATCAAGTCCATTGCGTTCCGGCGCCACAGAGATGCGACCAAGCTCACCGGATCCGGTGAATGTATTCCCCAGGATCGAAAGATCGCCGACGCCACTCCAGAAGCGAGCATGTCCGGACGGGAAGTCGAAGTCGACCGCAAGGAACATCAAGCAGTGATTCTTCGCGGCCTCCGATTCATTCGTTGACGATGCAAACCATGTCATGACGGTATCCGCTCTTCGAGAACAGCTTCACCACGAAGAATCAGATAGCCGCAGCGTTCTTGATTGAGCGATTTGCACAGTCCGCGCGCCTGCATTCTCGCAATCCACATGAAGGGCGCTGGTATTCTCGCAATGACGTCGTCATCCACGACCTTGCCAGACCATTGAGTGCGCGGCCCGTTGTAGAACACCACTACTTCGAGCATCAGGCTTCTTCGAAGTCAGCCGATGCTGTTGTGAACACACCGGGCTCGTTCGACCACTCTGGCGCCTCGCCGGCAAAAATGAATCGGCCCATCGGCTCGTGAACGATGACCGGCGCGTTGTCCGCGGCCGCGCCGCGCAACGGTGGCTCGAATTGCAGATATCCGAGGCCTGCGGCGTCGGAGTTCAGGGCGGTCGTGACGATCTTAAGTTCACTGCCTCGGGACGTGATGACCTCGAACTGATCGGCCGGCAACAGTAGTTGATTCGTGCTCGCCGGCAGGCCTTTGATGCAGAGCCCTGACCCGCTTTGCGACGATCCAGACGCCAGCGCGGTGCCCGTCGTCTGGGCGCCGCGCGTCGGAACTCCAGACCGAGCGCCGCCTACGCGCCACGCGCTCAGGAGACTGGTTCCGTCACCCGTATACGACACAGCGCCGGCACCATTTACCATGGCGACCTCCACTGACGCCGTCGTGCTACTGGTCAACTGCGCCACCAGGGCACAGAAGTACCAGCCATTCCCAGCCGCGCAAATGAAGGCGCGCCCCCTGGTGATCGTACCGCCGTTCGTTACGGTGCCGGCAGTTCCATTCGTCAGATCAAAAATACACGAGGCAACGTTAGAACCGCCGTGGCCGACGAACAAGCACACGTTCCGACCACCATTGCGCTTAAAGAAGCCATAGCCACACCAGTCTTCCGCAACAGCAACTTTCGTGGCCGTTTGCCCGATGAAGTGCGTGCCGGCAGTATTGTCTTCAACCAGAACATCGGCAGTGAGCGCCTGATCTGGCGATGTCGTTCCGTTCGAACTAACCGATACCTTCGTGGTCGCCCAAGTTGTTGCGAGCGTGTCGGACTGCAGAAACGCATTGCCGCCGTTATCGACTAGCGCGCAACGGGAAAGCGACGCGTATGGCACGTTGAAAAAGCTACTGGCCGTCTCACCGCTGCCGCTGTTAAAAGCGCCTACGCTGGTCAACGTCGCGGTTGGTGACACGAGTGCGATTGATGCAAGCCCGCCAAGTGATGTCAGCGCGGTGGAATCCCGTTCAGCAATTGAGTCATGGATGTATGCGCTCAAAGAGGTCGCCATGAGACGACCATCGCCAAACATGACCCTCATAACGTATGGCGAATATTGAGTAACGGCAACGGACGATCTGGTAAACCCGAAAACGTTGCTTGCCCCGTTCGCTGTCGCGCGCAGAGCTCGATCGGCGACCGTCAGCACCGAGGCGTCAACACTCCATCCAGTGGTGCTGTCGGAGAACGTGTTGTTACTGAGCAGCTCGGTGGCGGGGAACGACCCGCGGATTCGATTCGCGCTATCGAACAGATACGCACGATTTTGTCGTCCGCGAAGTCGCGCGAGAAATGCGATCAGCGCGGCGCGCTCCATCCGCGTCGTCTTGCCGCCCTGAGTGGTGAACTCGATTGATGCGGCCAGCCGGTCGCCGCCGAACGACGCAGTCCTTGTGTCCCCGTTGTACTGGCTACGTGAGACCCCGGTGTTATCCGCATACCGGACCCGCGTGCGCGCCTGCTTTAGCCACGGCGGCATGAGTATGTCCGACACTACGCGTCACCCAAGGTTGTACTGCCTGCGCTTGAGCTTCTGGACGATGGTGGTTTCGATTTGTTCCGCGAGCCTCCTGTCGTGCTCCGGAAGACGGCGCATCAAGTCCACAGACGCGCCGCGGTTGTCGTTGTTGATCACGACGCTGAAGCTCATCTCGCCGCCACCTCCGCCCGATGGATAGCCTGCCGCGAACGCGCCGGCTCCGCCGCCCCAAATTGGCTCCGGCCCCTTCTCGCCGGCGACGTACCACTTGCCGGACTGGAGTGGGCCGCCTGCCGCCTTACCCCCACCAAAACTTCCGAACATCGCGCCGAGGAACGTACCGAATAGGTCGCCTGCGCCGCCGCCGCCAGATCCGCCCTTCTTGCCGAACAATGTCTCAAAGATCTTTGCTGCGGCGGCTTCGGCCAGCATGCGGCGAATCACATCAGCGAATCCCCTCGCCATTCCCTTGATCCCGCCCTCGAACGGATCGAAGAGAAAATCCGCGAATGCGCCCTGCATGTTGCGGGCGGCTTCATCGGCGAAGGTCGACCACTCGCTTTTCGTTTCAACGAGGCGATCGCTGAGTTCCTGGAGAGAACGATCGGTGTCACGCAGGGTGTCGCCAATGCCTTCATTGATGCCCTGATCAACGGCAGTCATCAGATCCTGCCGAGACTTGATCGCAGTGGCGATATCCTCCTGCAGGCGTGCGTCGATTTCTTCAAAATACTTGATGTTTGCCGCGAACTCGCTCATCACATTGAGACGTCGGTCGGTCGCTGAGAGATCAACGGGCGATGCACCGTAGCCGGGCGCCGCGTTGTCTGATCCGCGCCGACTGCCGCCGCCGCGCGCGTATGTCTGCTGCGCATTCGCAATCAGGCGCTCGAATTTCTGAGCCTCCATTGCCAGTTGCGCGTACAGCTTCGGATCGAAGACGCCTCCATCCGCGGGCATAGTGGCTTCGCGCATATCGCGTCTGACGCTCGCAAGCTGGTCCTGCCACTCGCCAATCTGATCCTTATTGATCAGGTCGAGAACTTGCCCTAGTTCAACCGTGCTGACAGCAAGTGAACGCCCGAACGCCCCCCAGCTTGCCGCGAGCCTCTTAATTGCCGCGTCTCCCTCTTGAAGAGATTTCACCGCCTCATCCGACAATGTGTGTCCGAACCTCGCCGCTTCTTCGCGCGCCTTGCGGATTCCGCGCGCGCCATCCTCGAATGCGGGCAGCAGATCTGCACCGGCCTTACCAAACAACTCAGTAGCGGCGCGCGCTCGATCCGCCGGGTCGCGCAGTTTTGAGATTGCATCAGCCAGTTCCTCGAACTGTCGATCTGGGGACAGTGCGAATAGGGCAGTGAGGTCAATGCCAAGTGCACGAAACGTATCGCCATACTTCTTGTTGTCTTCGCGCGCCTTCGAGATGTTCACTTGCATGAATTTCAATGCAGTCGACACGCTCGGCATCTCGACATCACCAATCTGCTTAAGCGCAGCCGCCAGTTCCGAGAATGTACCGGCTCCGGTGCCAGCCTTCACCGCGGCCTTGCCGATCTCATCGCCGAACTTGATTGCATCGCCCACGATGCTTTGGAACGCGTTCACGCTGACGAACCCGGCAAAGGAGGACGCCATGAACGATTTTAAGCGCTTGCTATTCTTGTCGGCCGTTCTTAATGCAGAGCGCCAGCCCGCTTCGGAATCATCCTCAGCTCGGATCTTGTATCGCGCGGTAGGGTCACTCATTGGTTCTTGGCTTCAGCACTCGCTTCAGTTTTTCTTCCACGGCGGCATCATCGATATGGGGTTCGGTGCGATCTTCGATCTGCAATGCGAAGTACGCCTGCCAATCCACAAGGACCGGGGTCGGCCAGGATTGGACTTCGGAAAGTGATTTGCCCAACCGCTCCGCTAGGGAGAAGCAGAATCGCCGGAACGGTCGGGCTCGGAGTTTCCCTTGGCGGTCTCCATGTCCGCCTCAGCGGCCTTGTTCAAGCGGCGCCACACATCCGTGATGCGCGACATTGCCCTGCCAGACTTCTGGCCGAGAGCGGCGGCGTCGTCATCCTTGAAGATACGGTTGCCGTCTTCGGCGACAATGCAGTGAATGACAGTGATTGCACGTGCATTCATGCGGTCGTTCACAACGGCCAGTTCCCACTCGTCCGTCTCCACGCCGGACATCTCTTTCACGAAGACGTCCCCGCCCCACTCTGGAACCGACACGCGCTCGCGGATCAACTCGGTTGCGAGAATTTCCTCGCGGGTGATCAGGCGAACCATGATGGCTCGTACTCGAAGCTCATCGCCGAGCTGCAACGGACGATGTTGTTTCCCTGGAGGTTTGCAGAGAACTGCTTGACGAAGCCCTTGAAGGTGGAGACTTTGCCGTCGGTGAGCGTGACGCCGAACGTCCCCGCGAGCTGCGCGGCCTTAAGCGAACGCATCTTCGCTTGGCCGGTGTCGGTGTTGTCGCACAGGAGCGTGAACGAGCCGCCGCCGGGATCTGGCAGACCTTGTTGTTTCTCCTTTGCGGTCGAGCGCATGTGCGTTCCGTCGATGTCGTCGGCGGTTCCATCAAAGAGGTCGGAGTCCGTGACCTTGCCGACATCTGTCATGGTCTGCGGCGTGGCTGTACCGCCGGACGCATACGCGGTGTAACCGGTGGCATCAATGCCACCGAGCTCGAAGGTGTTGGTCGTCTGATTGCGGATCACGAACGAGCGACCGTTCAGTTCCGTCATGCCGACAATTCCGGCAAGGACGACAATGGTGCCGTTTGCCAGAGTATGCGTCGCGGACGTGACGACTGGCGGATTGGCTGCCGTGATCGCGGTGATTACCTTTGCAGACCCGGCCGCGGTCGCTACCTGGAAGATTGTGCCCTGGGTCTTTGTACCTGACATCTCGGTTACCTCTAAAAATGAAAAACCCCGCTCAAGGCGGGGCTGGGAATTGGCCGAATGATCCGATCAACTCGGATCGGATGGATTCATGTGATAGGTGACTAGCCAACTCGATTGCTGGGAGCCGACCGCACGTTCGCCTGCGGAATCGATCTCGGGCCCCTCGGCACCGCCGTACTCGACCTTGAGAACGAAGCTGAGATCGAGTGTTTCGTTAAGGTCGATCGCCTTGTGCACTTCCGTGCGTGCGGCATACAAGGCCCGTTTCACGGCCGGCTCATCGTCGCCGACCAGGAGAACGACGGTAAATATTTCCAGCGTGCTGCCTATCTCGCCGGCCATCTCGTCATAGTCATGGGCAGGCGAATCGTTCCCGCTGTTCACCGTGATCGCCGGCAACTCGTCCTGATTTTCCGCAAGGGATAGCGTGCGATGGGCGAATACGTTCTGAGAGTTGATGCCGAGAGTCATCGAGGCCTGCAGCCGGGTGACGATGGCGTCGAGGACTTGTTCGGCGCGGTGGGTCATTTCTTCAGCAGCACGCGGGACATGCCGGTGCCGTCGTCCTCGATCTTCTTCACGCGATAGGTTTCCCTGCCAAGTTCAACTGCATCGTCCTTCGTGAGCACCAGGCGCTCGACGTCCGACGTTCTGCAAGATGACAATTCCGGCTGCCGAGACTCCACGGCCGGGTCGGCGAACACGTCCGCTGTCTGCTTGTCGAAGATCGCCCAAAACTCTCCGTTCGGGACACGCACGAGCTGACCGTCTGACTCCTTAATCATGACCAGACGGTCAGCGTCGGACTGCATCATCAGAAGTTCTTCGGTCGGCCCTGAATCGCCACACCGACTAGCGCCGGACCCGTAACGATCGTTCCGATGAACCCAATGAACCCGCGGGTCGCTCCCGCCCGGAAGGTATACTTGCGCGGCGTGTTGGCAACGAGCGCCGTGAATGCCCCTTCGTTAACCGAGATCGCTGCGGTGCCGGTGCCAGCACTGTCAGTCGCGTCATTGATGGACGGGGTGATGGAGCCGGTGATAGCGCCAGGCATGATGACAACCTCTGCGTCGCCTTCGAATCGGCGGACATCGATGTATGTGGTGGTGGTAGCTGCAGCCGTGTTCGCGGCCGAAACCGTGTTCAGCAAGCTGCTGACTACAGCGGCCTGTGCTTCATTGCCGAGCATGGTTCATTTCTCCTTGGCACTTGGGAGCCTGGTCGCCGCCTGTGCGGTGACGAGGTTCGCAACGATTTCGCTCAAGCGCTCAATCGAGGCCTGCAGGCGGTCGAGCCGCTCAACGCTGGGGTCGACGACTACCGGGCGGGCCTTCTGCGCTGTGCGAACGAGGGGCGTGGAATTGTCCACCACCACCGCCTTGTTCGATGACACCATCATCGCGGCAAGCTCGCGGCTCACATCGACGATGCTGTCGGGATTGACTTCGCTGTATTGACCGGCGACCGTCGCGAAGAAACCCTTGGTAGCCTTGATTCGAACTTGGCTAGCGGACTGCTGCTGTACGTTCATTGCAATTCACTCCAGAAAAAAAATAGGGTAATTGGCCAGACAGGCCACCGCTCCATGGCGGCCTGTTGAGGCGCTAGGTTGGTGCTTTTCTCAGGTCACCGTTGCGGCGAGCGAGTAGGCCGTCGGGTAGCGCACAGCCACATCCACCGATGCCATAGCACGAACGCCGACGATGCCAGCCGGGAAGTTCGCGAACGGGTTCACCTCGATTTCCAGCACACCCCATTCGCCGATGACCGTCTTGGAGAAGTCGCCGAACAGGAGGTTGCCGGTTGCGACTTGGTTGGACGCCATCGCGCGGTAGCCATTGATGCTGCCATTGTTGAGCTTGCCTTCCCATATCGGCGAGGCGGTGCTCGTGAACTTCACGCGGCCCATGAGCAGCGCGGCGACGACAGCCGTCGTCACGAAGCCAGAGTTATCGAACAGAGCATTGCCTCCGAACGTGTCGGTCAGGAACTCCAGGATGCCACCCGCATAAGTGATCGAAGTGCCGGTGACTGAGCCGATGCCGGAGGTGGCAGTGATGCCGGTCGGCTGCCCGCCTGAGCCCGTGCCAGAGAGGCCAGCAAGGTCGATCGCCAGGCCGACTACCTGCGCGAGATCCCCCATGACCAGGCCTTCGGCTGAAGGGTTGCTCTGCAGGAGAAGTTGGCGGCTGATCTCCGTGTAACCACCGACGTTCTTCGGGCTCATCGCAACCTGAACGAAGGTCTGCTGGCTTTCGGTGATCGCGGTCGCTTCTGTGGAGAGCCAGTAGGCCGTGCCGGCCGCGCTCTGCTTCGGAATGGTGACGTTGCCTTGCAGTCCCGTCAAACGCGTGGCGCCCATGGCGTACATCACCGAGCTGTTCCGCAGAAGGTCGATGAAGCCCATGTTCTGCGTCTCTACCAAGTAGCCGCCGGCGCCGGCCGTGGCCACCGTCAGATCGCGTTTCGCCAGGATGGCGACCAACTGCTCTAGCGAGTTGGCGACGTTGCGCTGCTGGATCTCATAGGGCACATAGAACTTGTTGGTCTCTGGCACCTTGCCCAAGCGCTTGGCGATTTCTGCCGAACACTCGGCTTCGAAGCCTGCCTGATTCCAGTTCTGCGAGGCCACCGCGAGGATCGCACTGCGCACGCTGAAGCGCCTTGTCTCCTGCTGCGTGAGACCCAGTAGCGTCTCCGACTTCGGATTGGTCTTCCCGCGCTCCTGCATGATGCGCAGCATTTCATCAGACACCCGATGCATAGAAGCGCCGGAACTGATCCAGTGATCGCGGATGTTATCGGGGATGTTGTTCGCACGGCAGAGATTGTTGATGCCAGCCGAGCGCTCCTGCTCGAGTTCGAACGCGCGCGTACCCGCGACGGCATCGGTCGAACGCTGGCCGCCATCGACGCCGCGTGAGGCCGTGGTAGAACCGGCTGCGGCTGCGGCTGCGGCATTGTTACGTTCGGCGCTTGAGCCCGCCGCGGCAGTGGACTGTTCGTCCATAGAATTACCTCTGGCGACTTGCGCCGTTTTTGGAACAACAGGGGGAACACTGGAAGAAGCCCGCACCATGCGAACTTCGAATTGCTGACCGGCCTCTTGCGAGCGACCAATGCCAACCGTGGGATCGGCGGGAATGGTGACGACCGAAACCTCGAAGGGCTCCCAATCGATTATGGTGTAGGTCTCTTCGTCTTCATCAGTTTGAGACACATGAATGCGATACATCAGGGAGACGTTGCGCATCCCGCCATCAATCATTGCTTCGATCTCGGCAGCGCGCGCCGTCTTAAATAGCTTGACGTCCACAACGAGGCGTCTCTTTTCGATTCGCGCATCAGTTACCACGCCGACCGGGTCGTCCATGTCGTGGTTGAACAGCAGCATCACTGCGCCGCGTTTGACGCGATCGAGACGAACGGCGCTGGATTCATGGGACAGAATCTCATCGCCATACCAGCGTGGAACACGGGTCTCTGATGAGCAAGAGAAGGTGAGCCGTGTGAACCCGTCATCGCCTTTGATCAGGCGGAAGTCTTCCGCCGGAAGCGAACGCTCCATCAATGGAAGCGTGCTCGGCATTTCCTTGCGCGCAGCCGATAGGGTTGGCGCCTTTGCCGGCGCCTGAATTGCGGTCGCTGTCATTTCAATTCCTCAGAAATGAAAAAACCCGCTTGCGCGCGGGTTCTTTGTTTAGCTCTTGCGGCGCTGTCGGATCGCTCGGTGGATCGCTCGTCGCGGCCGGCTCTGGTTTGTCATAGACCTCGGGGGATGTGGTGAACACCAGCCCCTTCTCGCGCATCAACTCAAGTTCCTGCTCACGTGTCGACAGCACGTCCTCAATGTCCTGGCCGCCGGCCGTCTGCGCTATCACGTCTGTCACCGTCGTGAAGCCGGCCTCAATCGCCAGGATATAAGCCTCCACTTCCGTAGTCGGATCGACCCACGTCCAACCGCGCGGCTTGTATCGAGTTGCCTCGAACTTACGGGGTGCTGCGGCGTATTGCTCAAGAGTGATCGCCGTAACGCGCTTCCCAAGCACGGCCTGCTGCAGCCAAACGGGATGCAATCGCTGCCGGAAGTCACGAATCACAAACCATTGGATGAAGCGATACTCATCGCGATCGTCGATGATGCCCATGCGGGATGACGAATAATTGCTCTGCGAGTAGTCGCGCGAGATGGACTCATAGCTCGGGCCTGCGCCGGCGGACACCTCGCGCAGCATGGCGCGCATGAAGTCTGGATAGACCGAGTTAGGTGCTGATGGCGCCGGCATCTGGGCCTCTTCGCCCGGATTCAGTTTCTTCCAGACGCCAGGCTCGGACTCCATCTCAAGCGAACCGTCTTCCTGTTCCTCAGCAAACGATTCGGCGTCTTCCGGCGTCTTGATCCAGCCGGCATTGTTCGCCTGGGCACGCGCACGAACGATCTCCGCTTCTGCGTATCCGTCCATGTCGTTCAAGCGACGCGCGGCCGCGTGCAGCCATGGCTCACCGCGCGTCTGCGGCCAACGCTCGATTAGCGCCAGGTGAATGATGTCTGCCGCCGGCACACGCTCATAGCGCGCGGACGCAGCACCGGGCCACCGGATCTCGCCTGGATGGCTATCGCGAATCCAATACGCGACCGGCCGATGGTACTTATCGACCTCGATGCCCATCCGTACTTGATTACCTGCGGCTGCCGGGCCCGGCTGTGCGAAGTCGTCGGCGAGGCGCTCCGCTTCGATCACTTCCAGCGTCAGCGGAACGCGCGATGCGCCCGCCGTCTGGTAGTGCAGCCGAACGAACACCTCGCCCGCTTCAAACACCTGGGTCATCAGCGCGCGCTCAAGCGCCGCGAAGTGAAGCCGGCCTCCGATGTGGCATCGGTCGGCGACGCACCATTCGTCCCACGCGTCCTCAATGTCGTCGTTAATGCGCGCTATCAACTTGCCGTCATTCGTCTTCACCTGAGCCTGCATGCCTATGCCGGTCGGTCCGATGACGTTGTTGACGACGAGTCGCTTCGCCCGCTTTGCATAGCTGAAGTCCCGACAGAGTTGCCGCGATCGCGCGCGCAGGACGCGAAGGCTCGACACGAGCTCGGCATCGGCGCTGCTGTCGCTGCCCTGCCAGTCAGCGGTCAGACGCGATGCCTTAGCCGCGGCATACATACGAGAGGCCATCTTGAAGCCGACATGCTTTTCGCGCCGCTGCGTGGCCGCTGATGCTGCGCCGGCTGCCGCCTGGTCGCGCGCATCAGCCTTCGTCTTCAATTCCGCCAGAAGCGCCTGGCCCAGCGGTCTATCGAACCAGAACTCAGCCACGGCTGAACCTCGTTTTCATGTTGCGACCCAGGCCCGCGTCGTTCCCGCGTTCCTCGGTCTTCACCTCGGCGCGCAACTTGTTACGCAAGTCAATCAACTCCGGAATCGGGATGCGCGAGATGGACCGATCCTTGATCGTGTGCGCGAGCTGGCCGTCCGTCGCCCGGCCTTCGAGCGTGGCTTCCACTGCATCCAATGTGCGGCGGGCCCAAGACCGCGGGTCACGGCCGCCTGAAGCAGCAGGATTGGCGAGGACTTCGACCCATCCCTCCTCAACGGTGTAGGCGTTGGTGCCGTCGGACACGCGGAGCGACCACTTGTACTTGCCGGCCGCTTTGCTGGCCGTTGTAGCGGCAGTGATCGAGAACGCATGCGCAACATCATCAGCGGTAGCCGTAGCCTCGAAGCTGCCGGAGCTTTGCGCGAAGTAAACAGTCGCCGTCCAGGTCGGCGCTGGATAGTCGGCAAGCTCACGCGTCCACGACCATGTATCACCGGCGGTCAGCATCGACGGGATTTGAGAAGATGTCGTCAACGATTGCTCCAATGATTACCAGTTCTTTACCCAGCCGCGGCGCGGCTTCTGCGACCAGTGCGGCTTCTTCGGTTGCTGGATCGGCTGCGGCCGCTGTACGGCTACCGGTTCAGGTGATGCGCGCTGCGGTTCGTGCTGCTCTGTCGGTGCCGCCTCGCTAACCGCGAGCGCGGATGCTTGCGCCGGCGGCGAAGAAGCGCGAGGCCTGCGCAACATCAATCGCTTGATGATCTCCGGACCGCGACGACCGATGAAAGCCGCATATCCGTAGACCCAACAGTCCTGAGCCTCCTGGCGAATCCCTTTCGCGCGCGGCTCCCAGGCTGTCGTCGGCCTGCCCCGCACATAGCGCGTGATCGCTTTCTCGCTCGTGAGTTGCTTGCAGAATTCTGCGTCCACTTCATGCGGCAAATGGATGTACCCGGGACCGGGATCGGTGATCTTGACCAGCCGGCCGTACAGCACGCCCTTCGCGGCATCGACGCCCAGGTTGAATACCATTGCCCGCGACTTCGCTGCCCGCGACGCCTTCTTCGGCCAGATCAATTTGCCAGGACCGCCGACGCCGCGCGTGGCCCATACGCGTCTGCGCTTACGTGATACGACGAAGTTGTAGACGTCGTGCGAATGGTGGCCGCCGCTGTCGATCGCCACCGACTCAATCAGCAGCGTGCGCCCGTCCTCGGTCGTGAATCGCTGCAGCAGGTATGCATCGACCTCTGCCCACAACTCGGGCTTGCCGGGATCACCGCGGAACACCTTCTGCTCAACGATCCAGCATTCCTCGTCCGCGCCCCAGCCTAGGAGTTGCAGCTCGACGCGATCGTCTTGCGTATCACCGCCGACTGAGAGCATCAGCACATTCGACGGAATGTTGTCCGGACCGTACTGCTCCTTGCGGTCAAGCAGCGGGCCGGATTCGACTGCCGAACCCGCCTCCTCCCACGTCTCGCCCAGCGAGTTGTTGATGAAGGTCTGCAGCGTCTCCGGAAGCGTCTTCGATTCCAGAAAATTCGCGACCATCTCCGCCCAACTGACGAACGGGCTATAGGCCTCCCAAATGTGAATGCCTGCCCTACCATCGAATGGCTTCGTCGCAACCCACCTGCGTCGCTCCAGCATCCACTGCTTGTGGTGATGCTCGATCAGCGTGCCGCAGTGCTTGCACAGATACGCCGCTGTTCTTGGGTTGTTGTCCACCCACTTGATCTGCGACCACTCCAGGCGCTGATATCCGTCCGGCTCACCGCGGTTCGCGCCAGTGCAATGCGGGCAAGGCAGGTGCAAGTAGCGCATGTCGGTGGACTCGAATCCGGCCTCGATGCGGCTTCGGCCTTTGACCGTCGGTGTGGATCCGGCGAAGAACTTCCGATTCCAGAAACTGACCTGGCGCTTGCGCGCGAGGGAGATCGGATCGCCATCCTTGCCGGATGAAACCGGGTAGCCGTCGACTTCATCGCAGAAGAGATCTCGCACGCTGCGCATGCGAAGGCCCGCCGGTGAGTTCGCGCCTGCCATCGACAGCCGCCACCCGGGGCCCGTCTTGTGCCGCAGCGTGTTCGCGCCATCCTTCGCACGCGGCGCGCTTACCTTGGCTCGCAGCGAAGGCGAGTCGTTGAGCATCGGGGTCAGCCGATCCTTCGACCAAGCCTCGACCATCTCGACGGTCGGCTGCATCAAGAGCATCGGCCCGGGCCTGCGGTCGATCGCATACCCGATGATATTGTTCAGCACCTCGGTCCAACCGACCTGTGCGCTTTTCATGACCCACACTTCCCGGACAGCCGGGTCGTTGTAGAGGTCCATGATGTCCTGCAAGTACGGCGCGCGTGCATTGCGCCACGGCCCAGGCTCGGCCGAACTCTCGCTACTGAGGAAGCGGCTTTCCTCGGCCCACTCGCTTACGTTCTGCAGGGGTGGGGGTTCGAAGCGCCCCATTGCCCGGCCGACCGCCGCGCTTACGCTCGCCTGTTCCTCGCGCTCCATAAGCTGCGAGTTGCTGGAGCGCGTCGTTGATCGCCTGATTGAGTCGGTTCTCGATTGCGTTTGCATCATTGAGCGGTACCAGCATCGGCGCTTCCTTCGTCGGGATCGCGAGGAGCAATGCCTGCGCTACGGCCACCGCGTCGGCGAATGATTTCTCCAGCACGCTGATACGCGCGAGATCTCCGCGGCGCTCGGCGTTCTCCAGTGCAAACTTGTCGGCCTGTTCCTGGGCTAGGCGTGAACGTTGGCGATCGAGTTGCAGTCCCTCATGATTCGAGGCGAAATACCATCGGATCGCAGGCCGCAACGCGATGCGCGTCTTCTCTCGCTGTCCTCCGCGAGTACCGCGCCGCGTAACTGGCATGCCCTCACCGATCCAGTCACGTACCGCTTTCTCGGTAACGCCAAGAAGCTCGGCAAATTCGTCAAGGTCGAGCGTTTCGGCGTCCAATGAACCGACCTATAGGGTGCGTAAAATCTAGTGAATCTGTGCGCCGCCGCTGGCACC
>Ga0307509_10000656_pt1 | contig 58803 bp, 54 predicted proteins | sample 10_EM_MG_FD_202245 | JGI IMG/M metagenome (GOLD analysis project Ga0307509, IMG submission 202245) | Populus trichocarpa ectomycorrhiza microbial communities from riparian zone in the Pacific Northwest, United States - 10_EM | ecosystem: Host-associated > Plants > Roots > Unclassified | place...
AAAACCGTCCCGCAAACCCCCCACACTCCCCGTTTTCCCCCCCCCCCCCCAACCTTCCTTACGCACTCCTATTATACATATCATACCATACATACCCGAATCACAAGTCCAGGAGGAATAGCCCCATCACGAAGCGTCACTCGTATGTACCAAGCCGAGTGCTAAAAGTGCGTTACAAGGTTTCATCCGGAGCATCATAGTGACCAATGGTGTTCGAAGGGACGCGAGGCCGGCTACCGGCCAGTCTATTCCGGTTGTATGTGTTGTGTTCAAAGGCTTCGATATTTATTTAGATTTTTTTTGTTTGGTGTTTCTTTCGTCTCGCGGACCAGGGTGAAGAGGGGAGTTGGTGCAGCGCGGTGGCCCCTATTGCCCGACTGTGGTGCATTAGTATTGGTGTTAAGTAGTGGTGGTGATATTTTGTCAATATGGTGAGGGGGGGGAGGTACTTGTGTAGGACGAACAGAACTCCTACAGCACAACCACCACCCGGCTTCAAATCTAACGGCACTCCCCCCGGCACAAGATCGCCAACCTCTGAGCACACTATTATTTTATTCCTGTACCCTCCCCTTGTCACCACCACAACCACATGCCGGAATAATAATGATACACACCCAACTAAACCCATTAAACGATGGATCCCGCTATCAAGGAAGGGAAAAAGCAAGATTCCAACACCGTCCTGACCCCTAGACATAAAGGCGAAGATGGAGATGAAGAAGGAAAGAAAAGGCTAGACTTGGGGAATCAAAATCACAATCGGGCTGAGATAAAAAGAAAGACCCAAGCCTGCAATGAGAAAGAAATATGGTGACAGTAAAAGCATAGACAGAAAAAGGAAAGAAAAGAAAAGAAAGAGCAACGCCAGGGAATGCCACTCCTTGAGGTAAGTAAGCAAGAAAGAAAAGAAAAAAAGAAAAAGCAGGGATATAATAGACAAAAGAAAGAAAGGCTAACAATGCTGTTACTGATGCTACGTCAACGGGTATTTATTTATGAAAGTGAGGAGCGAGTGAAAGGGAGAAAAAAGAGAATCAATCATCAAGGCAGATAATCTCCACGGTACCATTTACCTTCCCACCATCCTTCTTTTCCTCCTCCTTCCTGTTCCTGACTGGTTCCCAGCCTCCATCACGCTTGACCACGATGTTCTGCACGCCAGTAGAACAAGAGAGCATAAGCTCTTGCAACACAGACGCCAAGAAGTCGTCCACCACCAATTCTGTTGGGCGGGCATCCCCGCGACATAACGGACACCGCCAAGAGTCAGCGTAAGGCGGTTCGTGGTCTTTGCGGCGAGGCCGGGTTTCGAGGTAGTTCTGGAGATCGAAACATTCCAGATGCTTGCACGCCACGCCACGAACCGGGGTGGTGAGAACGCTAAAGCTGAGCGGGCAACAGACAGTTAGGGAGACGCGGTCGCTCTCAACGAGTACCATATCGTCTGTATCCGATGCACCGGAGAGGCGGCTGAGGATCGAGGACTTTGCATCCGAAAGGGGGATGTGCTTGATATCCTTTATTATCGAATCCTCACTTAGGCATTCATAGATCTCGATTGCCATGACGAAAGTGGGGGACTCCTGATGTTTCCCCGGAGACAAACAGACGACCTTTAATTCGTTGCCGCCAGCTTGAACATAGCTTGTTATATCTGCCGGTAGATCCTTTCCCCAAGCGATTTTGCGGCGGACTTCAACTACTTGCTTATTGACTTCTATGAAGATGTGGGGAGGCCAAGTGGTCTCCTGGACCACCCACTCACCGCCTGTTTTCGGAGTTCGTGAAGAGTCCGTGACTTTGACTGACCTCAGTCTATATATCAAGGAACCAGGCTGAACCATTGGCCGAGTAGTCTGCTCACCGGGCTTCGTGCTGGCTCGCTTCTTGGAAAGTCTGGATTCCATCTCTGCATCCATAGTCCAATGAAACGTTTGAGACGTCTTCTGAGAATCCATGATAATATCCTTAAGCGCAAACTGGGTCAAACTAATGTAAAGCGGCAACTTTCCAGGTAGGGTAGCCGAAGACAGTGGCGGTGAGAAAGGTGGAGTAGCTAAATGAGACTGAAGCACGTTCTGAGGAAGATTCCCGTGAGCACGTTGAGATGAAGGTAAAGGAGGGAATGTCGGAGGGAATGTCGAAGGTGATGGCATCGCAAGAGAAGCCGGGCTAGGAGGGGAACCCGAAAATAGTCCATTCCATTCACTTGCCGAAATATTAGGATGCACATTCTGAGACTGACGCTGATCTTGCACAGCCTGCGCAGCAATTTGAAGCATACCCTGTGGTTGTTGCTGCTGCTGCTGTTGCTGCCGTAGTTGCTGCAGTTGATGAAAGCGTTGAAGTTGCTGTATATGTTGTTGCATTTGATGTGATTGCGGCTGGCCCTGCTGAGTCCTCGCAGTTCGCGATGCCCGTCCCTGAGAGGCAACAGATGATCTCCGGTCAACATTTTGAGTTGGTGCAGTAGGCGCATTAGGAGAATGTTGAGAAGCAACCAATGGCTGCCGCACGGGTCCAGTGAAGGGGGACGTTGCGGAAACAGGGGAACCCATTTGTATATAACCTAATGCCGCTAATTTAGCCAACTGTTGTGCCCGCTCAGCGTCTGCACCGAGGTTGTTCCCACGCTGGCCCAAGGGGGGCGCGGAGGCGGGTTGCCCAAACTGTTGATGGGGGTAGGACATGCCTGCATCTGGCGCATTTTGAAGGGCGACAGCGTGATCCTGGGTGACTCCGTCTGGAGCGGTGTTTATATGAAGAGAAGGTTGATGGCTCTGTGGATTGCCAGCCTGTCGTGAAAGGGTCATGTGGTTGAGAACGATTTGTTGATTCTGTTGTTCAGCTAGGAGTTGGAAGGAGTCCCCACCAGGCACTTGCATTGGCATTGCAAGGTTATTCTGGTTGTTTTGCCGAGCTTGCTGCATTAGGTGGAGTCTTATTTGCTGTTGTTGCTGCTGCTGCCGTTGCTGCTGCTGTTGCTGCTGCTGTTGCTGTTGCTGCTGTTGCTGTTGCTGTTGCTGCTGTTGCTGCTGCTGCTGTCGCCGTTGTGAGGCTTGAGGCTGTGATTGGGGTGGATGGAATGGTTGGGGGTTTGGGGATGGTAAAGGAACATTTTGGCTCGCCGAGACATGATTCTGAATATAACGTGCGATGACACTGCACATGGTTGGAGAGGCGACTTTCCAGCCGTGTTCAATAACATCAACGTTAGGAGCAACCCCACGTTTAACATAATAGTCCCGCATGATGGGCACAACCTAGAATTAACCGATCAGCCCTCTGCTAAACTGAGATGCCTAACTTGGAGGGGATTGCAATTTTGCGGACCTTGTATCCATCAGCCATAAACTTAGCAACATGTGCTACATATTTATGGTAGTAAGCTAATTGCTTCAATGCATCTGGCAACGGAACTGGCATCGTGGAAAGGTACGTGAGGTATTTCTGCCGAGGGTTGACGCCATCGTGCAATATCTCAGACATAAGTGCAATTCCCGGCATATTTGCAGTCACCTTTGTATAGGCCGCCAGCATCCGTTCATTGACCAGAGCGAGCGTGTACAACTGGTGCAACACAGCAAAGAACCAATCATTGGCAACAATGGCCTCCCGCAAAATACGGAACCGAAAACACTCGGCAGGATTGAGTTTCTGGCATCCTGGGCCACCCTCTCTCTGGATGTATGAATCGTAATTAGGGAGAAGCAACTTAAGCTGGGGCCCACCCCCGAGTGTTGGTTGCAGTTGCACTGATTGTACCGGCTGTGCCTGGTTTGTAGTTCGCAACTGGGTTTGCGCTGACAATGCAGCCTGGTACTGAGAAAGATCTGCCTGGTTAACAGTGGGAAAGTGCGCAGTTTGTATTGGTGAGTTGAGTGGTGCAAAGCCTGGAGACCCCGCATGAGATGGAGGAACCATAGTAAGTTCGGTTCCGGAAGAGTTCATATTGGTACTCCAGGACGCAGAATATGTGAGAGAAGGCGAAGGATTGCCACCATGGTTCACCGGGTGTGCTATGGGGATATGGCTTTGGGCCATAGTTGGCCCGGCCGAAGAGCCTGTTGGGGTAAGCGATTGGGGAAGTCGGGGTGACGACATATTAGACTGTGGGTAATTCCGAGCGGGAACTGGTGCCCACTGTGTTTGCTCAGCCATTGCAGGACTTGGTGTCTGCGTAGATGTTGAGACTGGCTGGGTGTTGTCCGGAAGTGACTGCAAAGGGAGAGCGTGATGCTTCAATCGTTTTTGGGCTTGTTGAGAATCTAAATCGCCTGATGACGAAGTTCTCTTTGTCCCGGCCAGCTGGCCATCAGAAACAGATCGCGGCATTTCTGGTCGTACAGTTTGTTGTTGTTCCTGGCGGTTTGACGATGCGTCCGGCCTTGCCGTCCCGCCGCTTTCACCAGATGCTCTGGATGAAACCTCTATTCCTATTGCTTCTGCACATTGACCTTGGTTCTCACTGGCCGTGGGCATAGGAGAACTCAATGGGGTGCTCCGAGCAGCTGCAGCAGTCACATTGTTATCCTCCGTATCCCTCTTATCCGTAACAGATTGGGTATCGCTGGGTGCAGGTGACGGCAAAACAGCTTCAACGTTGTGTAAAGATCGGGTTGTTCCGGGAGGCAATTCAGAACTAAGTAAGTCCGGGGAGTTTGAAGCAGTCGGAGGAGGTGAAGCTTCACCAGGCCCCACCGTGGCAAGAATTGGTATTGGCCGACCAACCTGGTGAACGACGCCAGCAGTACCAGAATCTATCGACGAAGCTCTGTTCAGCTGTTTGTTCACCCGTGAGCCTGGTACTGACGACGTAGTCCGGGCCGGGAATCTCACGGAAATCCCGGCATCAGAACCACCACCCATCCAATCCTTTGTCCTCCCCCCTATAAAAGCTTGAGCAGTAGTATTCACCTTATTCATCTCGAGTCTGTCGCGTTTCGCGTGAGCATTGCAAGTCCAAGAGAGTGTGAATTGATGGGTGAGAAACTGGGTTCACTCACGACACGCTCGGGCGTTCCGGGCGATCAGATCCTCTCCTCTTGCACGACCTCTTCCCCGAAACGCTCATTCCACCACCCCCCCCTCCAGCCATCGGGTTGCCTTCGGTGCCGATGTTATTGCCCAGAGAGGAACTCCCCGAATTCGAAAGCATGACCTGGTTTGCTCTGCTGCGCTTTTTTGTCCCCAGAAATTCCCTCTAGGCAAACCTGTCCAATTCAAATAGCGTAGCAGAGACAAATCAATTCTGCACGCAACGAGGAAGGAAGAAGAAAAGAAAAGAAAAGAAAAAGGAGCAGGGGAGGGATTCGGCTCGCTTAAAACACTGTTCTTTTCTTTTCAGTCCAGAGAAATACCGAACTACCGGTATCGGATTGACTTGGCGACCGAGGGAGAGGGTAAGCTGATGATTGGAGCTCGTGCGAATCGGTAGAGCGAATCGAACTGGGGAGCGTGGTTCCTCTTGAACAAGAAACCCCGCTAAGAACGGTCTGTAACGTTATCGCTCCCACCTCCTCTTCTCTCCCTTTCTTTTTCCTTCTATCTCTTCTGCACTCCCTGGCCAATGCGTTCACTCCTTGATGGTATCTTGCTGGCTTTTGATGAGGGGTAGGTATTCTATCCCCTCATTGCCACACAGGACCTCTTTAACCTTTGCCCTCTTACTGGTCGATCCTTGAGATGGATTTCCTAGTATAATGCAACAGCTGGCAGGAGAAAAAAGGAAAGAAGAAAAACAGCCACTTGCATCACACAAAAATACCAATTCAGTGGTGATTTGTGAAGCAGGAGAGGAGAAAAGGGGGTGTAAAACTCCTCTTTCTCTGCACTCTATATCTCTTTACCCACTCAACCAAGTTCAAAAAAACAAAAAACAAATAAATAGTTGGTGTGGGTGTGGGAAGCCCTCTAGCTTATATACTCCTCCTATAAAAAGGGTCACATGTAACACTTTTATTAATTCTCACAGTGTTTGCCTCAACCCCTCTTTTTCTTTTTCTTTTTCTTTTCCTTCCAAGAAGCGGATTACCCCCTTTGTTCACCGCCGGCACGTACCCCTCGCATTTGGTAAGCCGTGAACTGGGGGGTGGATCAGGGATCCTGGGTTCCTCATAAAGCGGGACTCAAACCCGACCAACCACACCCTCCAATTTCGATACGACACGTAACAACCACAAAATGCGTTATCATGCGGGAAACCCGCAACTTGATCATTGCGGTAAAGGGTACTCGAGTACGCAGAAGGGGACAAAAGAGATAACCCCTTCGGCTACCCATATTCATATTTATTGAACCAACCAATCATTGCTGAGTCCCCCACCCTCCCCCCACCAAAGAGCCAAAGCGGTCCCGGTAGGCCATGACATGTTTAAAAGTCTGCTCTAGAACTAACTTACCGGTAGGGTATGGGGAAAAGAAGGAGACAAGAAGACATGAAAAGAAAAGAGAAGCTATGGCCGGGGTACACTGACACTTGCATTTGCACTTGTACCAGTACCTGAAGAGTACAATGGTGTGTGCTACACGTGTACGATTGCAAGAGATAATAAACGCCACCAATCTCCGATTCCGTGCTTGTACTACCAGCACCGTCCCGCTAATCGACCGAACCAAACCTATTTCTACCCTAGCCCAACCAAATAAAACGGTACGGGTGGACCCAAAACGGAAACGGGGTTGACGCCGAGCTGGTTGCTTGGTTCACGAATTTTCACTCGCTAGGCTGGCGTGCCATGATATGCGATGCCTAGTTAGTGCCCCAGAAACCGCCTCGACGAGAAACTTATCAACACTCAGCCGGAACAACTATTTCCAAACATTAATCGCTATATCAAATATGGGGTCAATTGAAAAACTTCTTGATCGTTTAATTCCTCCAAAACATCACATCCTGGCTGAGAAGATGCGGGAAGCAACTTCTCTGGAGAGCCAATTTTCAATACCATACAAAGTTGCCGGATCAAAACCTACTAGCGTTGTATGATATAAAAATAGGGTACTAGTGAGTCTTGTTTAGGCTTAATCTCATGTTAGTTTTTTCCAAGACCTTGTCCAGGTGTTGCGCGCCATAACTAGTCCCGGGAGAGAAGTGCCCGGGCATAGAGTTGGGAGGAGGCAAACGCCACCTTGAGGAAAGGCGAAATATCTCTTTGATATTCCTGAAATACAGCTGTTTTCCCCTCCAAATATCGGGGTATATCTTGCGTGGGGGAGGAGGAGCAAAGCTCTCTCCGCTCGTCCCACGTGCTCTGATGGGTGTGGATCATTGAACCACCTGAAACGCTGGAGGGGACGCCCTATAATGAAACGGGGTACGCATAAAGTTATTATGCTGTACATGTGTACACCTGCGAGGAAGCACAAAACGGAACTGTACTACCTGTAGCATAGTCGAGAATGCAGGCCAATGGTAATGAATAATTGTATTGTACAATGCAAACAAATAGGGCGGAGACCTAGCTTATTATATCGTATGATATATGTGCACCTCCCGATCCCGATAGATCGATGCAGGATGGTTGAAGCGTGTGATACGTGGTGAACCTATGAGTGATTAATCAAGTAAGCAAGCAAGCGCTAAATGCACGAACTTCGTGGCCGTTAGAGTCGGGAGAATACCTGTTAATGATAGGATAGTATTGATAATATGATATATTCTTATCTATTTTTGAAGGTGGGGGGGAGGAGGGTATAGGAAAAATATGTTCTCAGATTTGGGGGGAATGTGATGGGATCGGATCATGACTCGTCAATCGCTTTTCGGGTTTTCAGGGATGACGTTTGACTACCTTCCGCTCCCCGTGTAGATACTGATAACGGTGGGGGGGGGGGAGGTCTTGTGCGTATCCACGACATTGTAGACTCCACATGGCTCCACCAACTACGGGAACGTAGCATGCAGATGCCCAGCATCCTATAATAACAATAATGAATTGATTATGGCAACAAGTTTACTGAAATTTATTGGTATACCTCAACACAGATATGCCTCCTCGCTCTGGCTGGTTAGATCTTGAAGTAGTTTTAAATACCCCCCCCCCTCCCCCGTGCCGCGATAGACCCGTGGGGATCTTGTATTCGGCGTGGCCTGAGCGGTTGTGGCTATGAATGATGGTTCCATGCTGCTTCCTTGTGACTAGCACCTAACTTGCAGGAATTTCCGGTATCAGATTGTAGAAGGTAGGTGCTTCGAGGGGAGGGGGATGTAGAACTTGAAGTTGTCGTTATTGTGAGCTTGTACGGTAGTTTGTTAGGCGGTGCATGTCTAGCACCAGCGAGTGTGGCGGCACTTTATGGGCCTTTGGGCTGTTTAGAGCCTTTGAGGAGGCTAATGGGCTGCTGCTGCCTCCCGAGAGTTGTCTATGCTCCCTCCCTTGGGCCCTGCGAGGGAGTGGAGGAATTGTGCCTGTTTCGCAATTGATAATTTGGGTGCCTAGGTGTTAGGGGGGCTTGGTACTCCGAGGACGGTTGTTGTTTTTGGCTGAGGATTTGGAGAGGGTAGGTTGTTTCGCTATTGAGTCCGGGGGTTGTGGAAATTCAGGGGAGAAGATGGGAGGGGGGAGGGATGGTATCACATTTATTTGGGCTTTGGGTAAGTTCAAGCACTTTGGTTTGAGGTGATCTGAACATTGAGCTATCAATAAGGTGTGTGTGGGAAGTTGTGCCCCGAATGTAGCTCGGGGGAGCAGGAGGGTTGCGGGCGTGCGATCGTGTAAAAAAACCTAGAGTAAGATTATTTGTTTGGAAAGACCATGATAATAGTATGAAGTATGATAGGAATCTCTCTGGCAAATATGAGAATGGCATTGTCGAAGAAGAATTATCTGAGATAAAGTACTTGTTGAATCGTCGAGACTCTATAGATGGCAAATAGATGTTTAGTAGTAGAGTGAAAAAGAGGGACGAAGTGATAAGCAGAGCATGATTTGTCTGTATAAAAGAGAGGCATGATACTAGTCTCTGGAGCATGTTTGGGCGCTCGCAGTCGCAGGTTTCCTTGGTAGCCCTGCGGTGGTTGTTGTGCTCTTGGTTTATGTGGAGACCATACCATGATGGCGGACCAAACGACCTTACCTCAAGGAAAGCTTACCCCGGTCGACAGTCCCACCCACCCACAGATATAGATATTGAAATCCAAGGTGCCGCCGATATTCAAGATAAGTCTCAAGCCACAATGAACCCGCCAGCGAGCGCCACCGGTAGAGTTACTGGTCAATCCATGCCAGAAGCCGGGGCTCCCGGGACCTGGGCTTACAAGCCGTTGTAAAGAGACATGACCGGAACGCAGCAGGTAACGCCAGTTAGCCAGCTTTTCAGATGTACTTGTACTGGCACACCTTACCCCAATTATGGGAGTATAAAGAGCACGCCAATTCACCGTCTGTCGTCTTGAAGTGCTCTCTTGTGTCCTTGTTTTCCGACTGGGCCCGCTGCTGATTTGGTGACGCGTCCATGGGGTGGTAAAAGGCTCCCCGGGGTTGGTGGATGATCCCTAGAGACTTGAGGCAAAAAGCTTAGGGGTGTCGTAACTTGATGCTTCCCTTTTTCTGCTCGAGTACCGAGTACTACGTGCAGTAGACTATCCTCTTCAACTTCGATGGGCAATGACACTGACCCCTAATATTAGCACTTAATATGCGGGCAGCTCAGCTCATTGCTTGATGGTGCAGCAACGGCGCCGTGCCGATTAGCTATTAAGCTGACCGGCAATAAGTTCCGTCGTCTAGGATTTTCATGGAACGAAAACTCCTATGGTGGGGTGTATTTATACCGTGTGACCCGGTGTTCGGTTGGTGTTACCCAAAGCGAACCAATATAAGTGTTGATCAAGACTCTGGATGAGTTTGGATGTACCGGCACATACTGCACAAGTACTATCATAGCAGACTTTGTTCGAACTCCCAGGTTGTCTTCATCAAACCCATCGTAGTGCGGTAGAGGGGCCCTCAGAAATGAGATTTGCGAAAGTTATAAGGGCCCACGGCAGTTTTGTAGAGGCCCGGTAGGTTCCCGAACATGATGCTTTGGTGTCGGAAGGAAGGGTTGTCGTCCTGTTCTTTGTTTTTATTTGGATGATGGATTGACAGTCACACTTGGTCAACAAGTCTTTGATACTGGCCCGATTTGGTAATGATTGGCAGTGGTGAAGACATGTTCAAATGTCACTTTTCTCCTCTTTGTGCGTATGATATGATACCCTGTGTCCGACTTCAGGTATCTCTGGTCATCGTGCCATCCTTGAATGGGAAGAGAAGCAGCTTAGGTGTTATTCGTGCTACACACGTATTCGCTCGTATCGCACTTTATTAATCTTGTAGCCTAAGGGTTCCGCTAGATATTCACGAACAAGCATTTTTTAACTAAATAAATATTAGCGTAGGGTCTCTTTGTCGCTTGATTCGAACTTCGCTCTTGGACTGGGAGAGGCTAAAGGGTTATCGCTCCTATTTATCCTTGAAAGGGGTCCCTAGAGCGGTGCAAGGAAGGCATTTTGATGGACTGACGGGAATACCGGGACGGCAGCGGTATTGCACCCTAAGCATTCGCGTATCGTAGCAAGAAATCTGTTGCCTTCCATATTCTCCCACATTTACCAACCAGTAGCAAGTTTTCATCAACGTATCAGAATAAAGTTGTGTCTGGGCGTCTGATCCCAGAACTGCTCAAACATTTAGACAGGCCACCCATAACCTCCATAATTACTCTAACCCTTCCTGTTCCTTTCAAAATCTTGTGAGCCTTTTCTTTCTCTTTCCCTCTTCTTTCCCCCGCTCCTTTCTGCCCAAGTGCTTCTTGCGGCCCTTCATATCGCCATCCCCTCTACTCCGACCGAGACTAGGACTCCCGGGACGACCCTTCCCAACCCTATACATCAGGTCCCGCTAGGTTGCCTGGTGCCGTTTTCTTCTTCCACCCCTCACTCGTTCGGCTTCTCCGGTGGAGGAAAGATAAAACGCACACAAACACCTTTGCCTCCCTTTTGATATCCGACACCGGTACTTTAGGGGACACTGCAGCGGTTGAATTGAGGAAGGGGTTAGACATATTCTACGGTCCAGGACAGATTTTTTTTCTTCCATAGGATTGATTTTCACGAAGAGTTCTCTTTTCTTGAATAGTGAGCCCTTTCCCCCGCCTCTCATCCGCCACCCTCGCCAATCGAACCGCTCTAAATACTTTTTCCCCTTCTCGGCACCGCTTGAAGATATTGTTTCTGCGGCGCGGGATACGGTTCGGATCGTGTGTGTGCGCGAAGAGGGTGAGAGTGAGTGAGAGCGAGGATGGCGGATGATGGGGTTTCTTCTACGGCAAACAACTCAGGCGGTCGAGTGGCTCCGGTGAACGCTCGGCCGCCGCTCACTATTCCCACGGGCGCGACTTTACTACGTGTGATTCATGACTTTAGCGCTCGTTCTCCTGATGAACTTACATTACGCAAGGGGGAGCATGTAGAGCTGCTGGAAAAGGACGGTAGGAATTGACGGCTCCTCCGCGTCTCTTGTACATAAAGCTCTTTCAGCGCTGACCATTGCAACAAAGACGAGTTCAATGACGGATGGTATATGGTGAGTTTAATCGTTCATTCCATTTCAATTATTCCTCTCCCTTTTGCGTTTGGTGTTTGGAAAATATTATTGTTGTTGCTTTGTTACCACATATTCCTCTCCCTCCTGTGCCTCACCATGTTTTTTCCTTCATTTCTCCCTTCGGACACAAAGCAGAGGAAGGGGGGAAGGAAGAGATGAACGGAGGAGAGAGAGGATGAGAGAAAAAGCAAGGAATATATCTTTCCCTTTGGCCAGCACTGTGTGCACATCCACATATGCATTGCGCCGCTTCGGTACTGTGTTGGACATTCTGTTGGCCTTTTCTTTGGTCTTCCTCCCGCTACACAGCAGCAGCGGCCGGTGGCGGCAGCAACAGCACGCGTTTCCACATTCTATTCCTTTTCGTGAACCAGGCCTTGAGTCTCAGGAGAGTAATTCGCTAATCTTGCGAGGGGTTACGCAGGGACGCTCTCTTACCACCAACGAGGCTGGTCTTTTCCCTCAAGGTGAGTTTTCTTATTCCTCTCCCCCATTCTGCCTACATTCTACACCCTCGACCCCTTCTGGTGCTTCTCTCTGCGTGGCCAGACTTCCGTTCCTTTATACGGAGGAGCTCACGAAATTTTTGTGACATGTGGTTTGGGACATATTTACCTTTCAACAAGCAATGGCTAAGTGGTAATATTCCTTGGGTTCGGAAAGTCTACACAAGCCCGGAAATCGTCAGTACTGTGGTTGAATCGCCTGCGGTGTTTACGCCCTCAACACCTGCTCCCTTGTCTGGCATGGGTATGGAACCTAGCTTAGCAGCAACGGTAGTCCCACCCGCGACGGCCACTACCCCCGTTGCTCCTCCACAAACCCCAACCAAGACAGGGCCGGATCCATCTCAAGCATTGCCTGTCAATTCCCGAGCATCATCCTCGCATTCAATAATCGAGGAAACAGATGATCACGATCCCACGCCACCACTTGCTGTTGATAAGGTCTCATCACCCACAGCAACACCCAAAATGACCTCTCCAAGTGCTATGAAAAAAGTGGATGACAGACCAAGTGCGAGTTATCCACCGGGTGTGCGTAGTCCTGTGGTTGAGGATACTCTAAGCGACATCGAGGAAGCTATAACCGAGATATCCAATTCTAGAGAAAGTAGAACGAGCCGAGTGATGAGGGATCACAATCGACGTCACAGCAGTGTATCGAATATCCGCCCGTCATTCACACCTATGGAGCAGGTTGTTCAGGATTCGTCCTCGGAGTATTCAAAGCATGATAACGAATCCGGCTCTGAAATTGAGGATGATGACCCACAAAGCACTAATTTGCCGAACAGCGGAGAATTGTTCTATACGGAAGAACAGATCAAGGCTTGGACACCCACGGAGGTCGCTCAGTACCTGGAAAGTTGCAACATTCCCCTAGTCTCATGTCAAAAGTTCGAGGAACAGGAAGTCAGCGGGTCAATTTTGTTGCAACTGGAGATGCCGCATCTTAGGGAATTAGATCTTGGAAGTTTTGGAAAGAGGTTCGAGATTTGGAAAGTGATTGAGAACTTGGTGAAGAAGTCTAAGAGGCCGCCTCCAAAGACAAAACCGAGAAGCGGGAGTGATGCACGGTTATCCGCGGTGGGTATATCTCAGACAAGCCCTCGTCAAAGAAGTAGCACAATTGGAGGGGTGCCGGTGCTACCCATGATTCCTAGTCATCATAGCCGGCCAGTCTCAAAACAGCATCATATCAATACTCATGAAGCGAATATGCTAGACCCTAGAAATCATAGTTACGCGCCTCTCCATACCCCAATGACAGCAACCACTATAGCTTCCGGCACGGGCCCCAGCACCCCGCCCGGTATCTTTGAGGCACCCCGCTCGCCACCAATCTCGCCACGACGATCGGATACTACCTCGCATCATCGTCGCACTGTTTCCGGGAGGCGACTTTCTGCTCACGAACTTTCACCAACAGCTTTAAACGTTGCGTTATCGGCTTCGGCGGCAATTCTTACGGCCGGGATGGATGGAAAAGGACACCAACGAGTTCCATCTTTTGATCGGAATTGGTCCAGTTCTGCATTCACTCATATACTATCTTCCACAGGGGATGAGATTGGAGAATTTGGGCACAAGACGAGTGCGAGTGTTGGGACAGGGGATACAGGTTTTACAGGTGACAGTGGGTTCTCGGGATCACAGCCCCAAACCCCAAGAGTGACGGAGCGTAGCTACTTTTCCAGCGGAGAATCAACCCCTAGAGAACGCAAAGTATTGCACAAGAAGAATGGGGGTAATCATGCCGGAAAAGCTAGCTACACTGAAGAACAAAGGCTGAGAAGTGGTACAGCTCATGCTAGACAGTCTAGGATCTGCAGCGCGGAAACTCCCGGAAAACCCTCGCCCGTGTTTACAGCGGCTCATGCCTATCACATTCGTGGCAACAGCAAGGAAAAACAAAATAAACGGAAAAGCACTTCCATTAGTGGGCCTCCTGAAGGATTTCCCTATGATTCGCCAGCTCCCTCCCCGTCCTCGTCAGGAAAGGTACCTCGCAAGACAACAGATGACCTTATTACGAACATGAATATCCCTGCCCCTGTTGTTCCTACCCGTTCTGCATCGGAAACCCTCAAGAAGGCGGATTCCGGATTAGGTTCCGGCGACGGGTCTACCCCTTCGCTCACTGCAACCCTTGAGTCGGATACAGTGTCGGGCCCCCCAGAGAGACCCCCGAAGGCAGACCGAACCCAATCAACTCCAGGCCGTCGTATCCGTGGTGTTTCCTCCGGGACAGCACTCCGCCAGAGATCGAAGAAGCACACAAGCGCGTGGGAGAAAGGATTACGTGAGATTACGCCGCAGGAGGCTGCCGAAACAGCTGATTTCAGTGGATGGATGAAGAAGCGTGGTTCAAGTGGACTTGGTGTTTGGAAACCTCGGTTTTTTGTACTTCAAGGTCGTCGGTTAGCATATTTTTATGCAGACACCGATACGAAGGAGCGTGGATTGATTGACATTACATCTCACAGGGTCCTCTCAGCCACAGATGACAGGTTTGTTAGCCTGCATGCTCAATTTGCCGCCGTTACGAGCCCCAGCGCCAGCCCACACCCCCCATCCAGTGCTTCCCCGACAATGCAAAGCGTCACATCGCTCAACGGGGAAAAATCACCAACGTCGCCAAACCCCCCGCAGCCAGATAAGAAGGAAAAGGGTGCCGACAAAGACAAGGGTAAAGAGAAGGAAGATAAAGAGAGAGGTTGGTTCACCTTCAAACTTGTTCCCCCGGCTCCTGGTGCATCCAAGGGCGTGACATTTACGCCCCAGAGATTACACTACTTCGCCACCGACACCAGAGAAGAAGGCAAGAAATGGATGGGTGCAATAATGAAAGCCACGATCGACCGCGACGAGTCAAAGCCCATTGTCAGTAGTTACAACGCAAAGACCATATCCCTGGCCAAAGCTCGCCAGCTCAAGTCCCGGCCACCAGGGCTAGCGATACGAGATGATGGTAACGGCATGGACTACAGCCTTGATCATAATAATCGTCCGGAAAGTTCAGCCTCTGGCCTTGCCATTACGGGAATAGATATCGGTGATGGAGGCGAAGAGGCTGATGTTGAGGATGGCCGTGACGGGAGTGTAGAAACTGCGGGGAATGGTGAGGCGGAGAGCGGTCACGACGGTGGAGATGAGAGGGAGAGGGAGGAGAGCTTGAAGAGTGGCCGGGAGAGTGTCAAGGTTGAGATTGTGTCTAGGGAGACGGAGGAGGAAAGGGAACGGAAGGAATTGCTGAATTTGGTGGGGGACATAGGGATTATTACTCAGTAGAGTGTAGTGTGTGGAAAGGAAGAGAAAAGGATGGTATGGATATCCTATACACTTTTCACAGCGTCTTTTTCATGTCGCTTTCTCCCTGTTTTGTCTCCTGTTTCCTCTTTTTGTCGATACCAACTACTTTGGTTTACGCTATCACCCCAAGCACAACCGTTTCTCACCCTATTTCCTTTCCATCTTTTTTTTCTTCTTTCCTTCTATTTGCTTCTTAGGCTCTTAATACCATTCTTTAATTACACTCTTCTTTCCATATCCTTCTCTTTTTTTTTTTTTCTTTCCTTTTTCTTTTCTATTCCCTTTCTCTCATATGTCTATTCTCGGAAAACGTACACCTTGAGCATTCAACCCTTCAATCTTGATCCTACAGACTGGCAAGATCCTGGCTGGATATGGTAACGTTTTGTTGACCTTATTTTTTTCTTTTCGTCTGTACCTGTTACCGGTAGTTCTATTTGTGCGCTTTTTATTTCCCATCTCGTGAGGTTGAGATTGGGGCTTGTTTGTGGGATTGGGTTGTATATTTGAACTGCTGTGGCTGTAGTGGACGGGCGGATGAGAGGAATAAATTCAACTACGTTTTATCACGTTTTGCGGTTTTTTATATTTTTATTATTATTTAGGGATTTGGGGGGCGGCGGGGGGCGGGTATGATGATCCGGATGTCGTGTTCGAAAGGGCCTCCAGCATTACACACACCGTGGTTCTACTGTACGGGTTTGGTGTCATTGTCTATGGGTTGAGATAGGTATGGCAGGCACGCTACCGCACAACTTTCGTCCGTCGCCTGTGAAGGCTGCTGCTCCGCTTCATCCAGGCGATACGGCGCTCACCCGAGAATCCACTCACGCTCCCCCCTAATAACTCCAAACATGGCACAACCCCTCCCCATATTGCAAAGCATGGCAAGACAGATTCAGCTTTGAAATCTTCACGATTCTTCACCTTTCTATCCGTCCGAATGAGTATTTATAACCAAAGAAATACACAACTCCTAGGCCCCCCCTTCAAATCCAAAGTGAAGAATTGGATTCGGCTTTGATTACAGTACCGGCGGCGCCGGCAGTGCTTCTCCATCCACCCATGGATCATGTGCTGAGCAGTTCGAGTCACAGTGGTGAACTGTTTACCGTATTCATTTCGTTTCGTATTGTACGGCGATGCGAGAATCCGGCCGCCCGGTGGCGGGTTCGTGTATGTACGAGTGCCGTACCACCGTACCCGCGAATACAATACAATAGGGTTGCGTGTGAAGTTGTGTGGGGGATTAGGGTACGGCAACACTATCACCAGTTATGATATATATACAAGCGGTTGTATGATATATCATACCCCAGTGCTATAGAAACATAACCGCTGTACTCGTACAGTTTCCCAAAACGGATCACTTCCATCACGACTAAGCAATTTCATAAATCTGTAAGGTACGGTACGGATTGCAGCCTGGGATGGGTGAGGCGTGAGTCATAAGTCTGTGCGTCTGTCTGTGGGTGTCATGATTCACGCGTGTGTGTGTGTGTGTATGTGTACGGAGCGTACTAGTACAAACGGGCAAGATGGGGTATTAGAATCATCGTGAGATGAGTCATGATACTGTACTTAGCTAAGGTGGTTCGTTATGGTATGGGTAGCTACCCGGGTACCGTACTATAGAGTACAGTATGGTTTAGGCTGGATTGCAGGCGTCGCCCGGGGCGCAGGGGTGTTGCACTACCTAGCGTGCCGTACTACTATAAGAAGCCCTTGCTTGCTTCGCTTTCGAGATTGAGCAAAGTGGGAGAAGAGTGCCTTGCGTTGCGTTTTTCTTGTGTGTGTGCTGTTGCTTTGGTCTGTTGAGGCTCAAATCGACGACCTGATTTAGCTCGATTCGAGGAACGCGAACACTGTGAAGCGTGTGTGAATGGGAGCGGATGGGGCTGGATTTGGGTGATTGATTGAAGGTGAGATTATAATTTCTTTTTTCTTTTTTCTTTTTTCTCCTTCTTTTTTTCTTTTTTCCTTTCTTTTTTCCTTCCCTTTCAATTTACTGCGTCCTAGAGTGTGCTTTTATATTTTTTATTGTTCCGGGGGCGTTTTCGAGGCGAGGAAGAGGAACAAGGCAAAGCCTTGTTGCGTTGTTGGAAAGAGAAAGGGTTTGGGAGAGAGAGAGAGGGAAGGGAAGGGAAGGGACGGAAGAGGTGGGGGATGATGGGCAAGCCTTGGGAGGAGAGAGGAGGGAAGTTTCCGAGGAAAGCATTGGGGGCGGTATCATCAACAGGATGTTACAGTACCAAATTCGGTGGGTAAGAGTGTGTTCCTCCCCCCCTTCCTGATTATCGACGAATTCATTCCCATCCCCCACCGCACACAGACACACACATTACACTGCATTCGGTTGGTGGTAGGCTATTGCCGTTGCCTCTCTGAGCTTTGCTCATTGGCAGCCTCACTTTACTTCACTTATGCATATATGCATGCCTCTTCTTTCCCTTCCTCTCCCCTATCCATAAATTTAACACATACAAGGGAGGCTCGAGCTTGCTTCGCGTCGCCCGGATTTTTCATTATTTCACCGCTAATTTTTGGCTCTCAACTTTTTACTATTTTACCCTATTTTACTTTTTTAGTATTGGCTTCATATTGTATGTTGCTCGCATACTAACTTAACTGGTACAGTACTGTACCGCACCACCAACACCGCCGCCGCCGCCGCCGCCGCCGTTACCACCGCTGCTACGACCACTAACTACTATTACCGCTTCTAGTTTTCATTTATTATTAGTTGATCTCGAACTTCTCACTCCTCCCCAAGACAGTTTCCATCGTGTCATCGTGTCTCGTTGTTTCAACTACTTAATAACATGCTCTGTGATCTTTTTACACATTATACGCATCGCCTGATTGATTGATTTGTTGGAAGTGTAGCGTCTATTTTGGAGAATTTGATCTTCTTCTTTGCCGTTTACAGTGCCCTATTCGTTCTCTCTTGTGTTTTACCTTCTGTGTCTTAGAGTACGAATTGTTTCGTTCACACTTCCTCTTAACTTCTGTATCGCATTGTACCCACCTGCCTTCCTCCCTCCTCCTCCTCCCTCCTCCTCCTCCCATTCATTCATCTTCTGTGTTTCCGCTCTCTCTGTGCCCCAGAGGGAAAAAGGAAAGAGGAAAAAGGAAAAACGGGGGAAAAAAAAAAGTGAATCTTCTTTGCATTCCCTTCGCGTCTTACTTTTCCACTTTTTTCTCTCACACTCTCTTATTCTTCTCCTTACTCAGTCTGCTTGTCATTTTGTTCGAGGTCAAATTTGCTAACTCTTTTTCTCTTTTTGGAACCAGTCCGCGTCAACTCTCTACGGTATCCTCTACACCTCTACCCTGATCTCTTTTTCCTCCTCTTCTCTTACCCTTTACCCTGGGAAGACGCTAGCTAGTCCTTCCTGCCCTGCTTCCTGCCTTCCTGGCTTAGCATCCTCCACTTCGCACAAATAACTGTCGGTGCCCTGCTTGTTGTCCACCACCGCCAACCAAGCCAGTCGGCCAGCTAAGCTAACCTGCCCTTCCACAACCTGCATCAGTAAACATTCTCTTCTACCCAACAACCACCACCTTCAACACACTTCCAATTTTGGTTGGTCCACGCACACTTCAGCCCAGTGTCTTCGTTTTCGTTTTCTGCGCAGCCTTTCTTTCTCTCTCTCTCTCTCTCTCTCTCTCCCCCCCTCTCTCTCTCTTACACTTCATTCAATCGATCCAATTTTTTTTCTTCCCTTTCCCTTTCCCTTTCCAATCCACCCACTCAACCTAATCCTTTAGACAAGCATCCCCTTCGCATTGCCACATCACGAAACCCGCAGCCTTACGCTTTCCCACACCCGCATCTAGTTCCCTTTCTCCCATCTCGGGGCCGCATATACTTATACTTTGGGGTATATGGAGCCTAACGAGATCCCCTTGGAAGCTCTCCAAGAGCACGTACAAGTACTAAAGGATCTTCTCCAACGGGTGGGCACTTCTCCGTTTAACCAGGACGGACGCAGCGAGATTGAGAACCAGATCTCAGCTACCGAGTTCCAAATATCGCAGAGACTATTGCAACAGCATCAGGGAAACCACAACGCTATTCCAGCCAATAGCAGTAATAACCTTCACATGCCGTTGGCAGCCCCTCGTTGGACTTTCCCTACACTCGGAACTCTGTTTAACTGTGATAACAGTAACAGTGGCGGTGTCATTATCAACGGCAGCAATAACGTCGGGATGAAGCGCAGTAGAGAGGGAGAGTATTCCGATCATTTCCACCCAGAGTTTCCGGAGACCAAGTCCCAACGCACGACTCCCAGTCCTATAGTTCCAGCGACGCTGCCAACCCCGAACTATATAGGTGTTGGACGTAGTAGCCCGTTGAGTCGGGATACCGCGATAAGGTTTGTCACTTCTTTAATTTTTATAATCTCTATTGTTCATCCTCTCCCTTTGCCGTTTTTATTTTGTAACAACAGCTATTTCCCAGTTTTGAGATTTTTTTTCTTTCATTTTTTTCTGGAAGGCTAGGGGTGTGGTGGAAGCCTTCATCTTCCTCTTTGTAGCCTTGTCTATTAATATCCCTTTCCTCATTATGCGAACTTTCTGGCAACTTTTTGCTTTTTTTCCCCTTCTCCCGTCTGCTTCCATTGTGCTACACGAGGCATGATTCTAACATTAAAATAGCGATGAAGAGCTGGCTCGTAGTTTGCATGCTGAATTGAACAGTCCTAGGGTCAGTAATGGTATGAGCTTCGATAACGCTGCTGGAGGCTCGGATCAGGGTCTGCCTAGTATAAACTCCGGACTTCCGGGAATGCGCCAAAGTAATTCTGATGCGAATTATCCTGGTAGAAATTCACACCCCAGGTGAGTTTTTCGGATTATATTTGTGTCCATATTACTAACGTGATTGGTAATAGGCGTCACGAGGGGTATATGCCTAGGGCAGCGCTTCAACACGCTGGGTCCAGCAACGGTGCTAGTAGTAGTTATCCCAGCGAATATGACAATGGGTATTCCTATCAGGATTCGGGATATTTCGATAATACCATGTCTTTGGGTCCTGCGTTGATCGGAGGTTTACCAAAGCCTTCGGCAAGTATATTTTCTTTACAGCCACACTTACCCCAGTATGATCCCATCCCCCCAAATGCGCGCCATACTTTAGCTCCCCTGCGGTTTCACCCCCCTGCGAATGAAGTTATCGAACTCCTGGACTCTGATGAGGAATCTGAGGCCGCCATTAGTCAATCAAGCCTAGGCTCGATGCTGCCGACCCAGGATTCCCGTGCCGACGACTCTGTACGATCATCCGACTTTGCATACTTCGATAATCTAGCCGAGGCCGCCAACGGATGGAACGATGATAATAACGGCTTTGATGATTCCATAGCCCTTCAAAATGACAATAGCGATCAAATGCCACAGATACCTGACCCCCCCCCGGCCGCTTCGGGCAGCAACGACAACCAAGCATCCCAGGCATCTGATTCTAGCTCTTACGGTGGTATCGTCGACCGGGATGGCAATCCGCTCAACGGTGGCTGGCCCACCACCTATCGCCCCGAGATTGGCAGTTACATCGACCACATCCGTAACGACCCCACCAAGACTTTAGATCAATTAAAGGCCTTGATGGAGAATATTCGGCCGGACATGGAGATTCCCCCGGAGGATAGGGAGGGGACGCCGGACGATATGACGTACCCGCTCATGGAACATCAGAAGTTGGGTTTGGCATGGTTGAAGGGCATGGAGGATGGGTCCAGCAAGGGGGGCATTCTTGCGGATGATATGGGCCTAGGAAAGACTATTCAGGCTCTCGCACTCATTGTCTCGAGGAAGTCGAAGGACCCAGACAGGAAGACCACTCTTATCGTTGCGCCGATTGCTCTTCTAAAGCAGTGGGAGCGGGAGATTGAAAAGAAACTCAAGCCACAGCACCGTCTGAAGGTCATCATTCACCATGGCAATCAGAAGAGGTGTAAGAATTTTGTGGCCTTTAAGGATTATGATGGTATGACTTCTTGTGTTTGCTTTGTTTGGTTGGAAGTTTCGGGAAGGGTTCGGAAGGGTTGATTGATTAATTGACCAACTAACTTTGTGCGTGGTTAGTTGTTCTGACAACATTTGGGACTATCGGTACCGAGTACAAAAAGAAGCAGGCTTTGTTAGAGTGTGGGGATTCAGAGGCCATCGACAAGGCTAATTTCTTCTTCGTGGGGGACCAGTGTGAATGGTATAGGGTTATTATTGATGAAGCACAGTGTATTAAGAATAAGGATACCCAATCTGCTAAGGGTTGTTGTGCTCTGAATGCCAAGTTCAGGCTTTGTTTATCGGGCACGCCTATGCAGAATAGCTGTGATGAGTGAGTGCGCTCTGGTTTTTTTGCGTCTTGGGGGTGTTGTGGCTGACGAGAGATGGGTTTTAGGATGTTTTCGCTCTTGCGGTTTTTGAGAATCGAGCCTTATAATTCCTGGCCCGAGTTTTCGAATGTATGTTTTTTTCGTTGCCTTCCGGTGGTTGTCCATCTTTTGCTAACCGATTGTAGGCTTTCTCTCGCCCACTCAAAAGTAAGAGCGGACGTGCGGTTAGCAGTGCACTACTCAAGCTTCAGGCTCTTATGAAGGCTGTGCTGCTACGACGGACCAAGGATTCGACTATTGATGGAAAGCCTATACTCACCCTTCCTGATAAGACCATTGAGATGGTCTATGCCGTTTTGTCCCCCGACGAACAGCAATTCTACCAGGCTCTACAGGACAAGTCCAAAATTCTGTACAACAGGTACCTCAGGGCGGGTACTGTCGGAAGGAACTATAGCAATATCTTGGTCCTCCTACTTCGCTTAAGGCAAGCGTGTTGCCATCCACATCTCATTCGGGACATCGAGGACGCAGATGCCAAGAAACCGTTTGATGATCAGATGATAGAACTGGCCAAGAGCCTTTCGCCCGAGGCTGTTGCTCGACTTAAGGATCCTTCTGATGCCTTCGAGTGTCCCATTTGTTTGGATGCCGCGGATAATCCGTCTATCGTCATTCCTTGTGGTCACCGGTTCTGTTCTGAATGTCTATTGCGGTTACATACTCAACATGTTGAGGCCGCTATCGCTTCCGGGAATGAAGAAAGTGGGGCTAGGTGCCCTGGATGTCGTGGAGTTTTCCAACTGAACAAGGTTATCGATCTCAGAACCTTCCAGAAAGTTCACAGCTCGGAGGGGGAAGAAGCTGCACCCGAGGAGCCCAAGGAGGAGTACGATGATCTCATTTACGACACGGATTCTTCTTTTGAGGATAGCGATGATGATGACGATACTGGGAGTGATTTGGAGGACTTTGTTGTCAAGGATGAGGAGGAGGATGAGGAGGATAGTGAGGAGGATAGTGAGGACCAGGGCGAGAGTAGCGCGGCTGCAAGTGCCTCCGAGGATGGTGGTCAAGCACCTGTGCAAAAGGCTGCTGCACCAAAGAAAAAGAAGGACCTTAAAGGCAAGGGGAAGGCAAAGGAGAAAAGACGTCCGAGGACTTTGGCCGAAGTGCGCAAGGATGCTATGCGCAATGGCAAGAGCAAGAGGCAATGTATGTTTCCTCCTATTTCATGCTGGTTGGTGGTAGAACGCGACTAACCTGGTTGTGGGCGTTGTATAGATATGAAGTATCTTCAAAAGCGCTGGATTAGCAGTGCCAAAGTCAACAAGTGCATGGAAATCCTCCAGACCGTCCGCGATAATGATGGGGCCGAGAAGACAATTGTATTTTCTCAGTTCACCTCCCTTCTAGACTTGATCGAGATCCCGATCCACCAAAAGGGTTGGACATATCGCCGCTATGACGGAGGCATGACTTCTACCGCACGCAACGAAGCCCTTACGGAATTTACCGACGACCCGAACGTGAACATCATTCTCGTTAGTCTCAAGGCGGGCAACTCTGGTCTTAATCTCGTCGCTGCCTCCCAGGTCATTATTCTTGACCCATTCTACAACCCCTTCATCGAGAACCAAGCTATTGATCGTGCTCACCGGATCGGACAACAGCGCAGAGTGCTTGTTCACAAGCTCATCGTGGAAGGTACGGTCGAAGATAGAGTTCTCGCACTCCAGGAGGAAAAGAGGAAGTTGATTGAAGGCGCGCTCGACGAGCAGGCGTCTCAAGGCATTGGAAGGCTCAGTCCTAAGGATCTTGGATTCCTTTTCGTGAGTAGCCTCTCAAATAAAGTATGCGGTGTATATGGAGTGATGGCTAATTATGTATAGGGAATCGAAAGTCTCTAGGAAAATTTTCTGCAGAATGAAGATGGGGAAAGACGGGGAAGCCAAGAATTTGTGAAAAATTATAGTATTCACTAATTGTCTCTTGTTTATCTTTCTTTTCCCTTTCCCCTTCCTCCATTTTCCATTTGTCATGTTATACATCCCTTTTAGTATCTTAGCTTCTCAACTTTTCGTTTTCTCTCTTCCGGTTTCCATTTTTCATTTCCCGTAAAACCCGGATTTCTAACTTATACAACACTTCATAAACGCGAGAAACATTATTCGGAGTTGGGCTGGGTTGGCTTACTTGCTACAGATTTGCCATTGATTGGTTGATGGAATGGACGGAATGTCGTTTCTATCTTTAGAGTGGGGCGCTTTCTTTTGTCTTTTCTTTTCTTGCCTTGTCTTGTCTTGGTGCTGGGTGGGCAGGTGGGGGGATTCACGGCGTTCTCTTTTTTTCTTTCTCTCTGAATATCCGTAGTATGATATGATATGATATGATATGATATGATAGGTACCAAGTATCTAGGCTTTACAGTAAGCTATGTTAAGTTTTCTTGTGCGAGGTGTTATGTGGTGATGGCGTTTTTCCTACTTTACTTATGTTTTTGGTTGGGAAAGGTGGGGGGGGGTGGGAGGTAGCATAAAACCAGCTTAGCCCTTTTCTTATATCATAATACATTTACGAGTATTACACTACATCGCTTGCGCCGCTTAGCCAAGATTCTCGGGTTATCATACCGGTGAACCACTGCAGTACGAGTACTGCACCCGAAATAGTGCTCGGGGTACTAGTACTCTAACCATTGCTGTAAAACGCAACACAGCACAACGCAACACAACCTCCTCCTCCTCCGCCACCACTACCATCATAATTACAATCATTCCCCCCCCCTCCCACACCCAACCGGATGACATAGTTCCATAGCGCATCACTCGTTCTGGCCTTTGCTCGATCCGGTGCGTTTCCTTCCCTTCCTTCCCTTCCTTCCTTCCTTCTATCAGTGTTGTAGGTTAGGGAATGGGGAAATGGAAGGATGGAAGGGTGGAAGGAAAAGAAGGGACTTCTGGCTAACTAGACAAGGTGATGATGCGAGAGGCCCCCTTAGGTGGATGGATTGGATGGATGGATGGATGAATACAAAAGCTCTTGAGGTGTTGTAGATGTGTGGCTGGCGTATGTTTGGTTTTGATATGTGGTGGTGGTGGTGATGGTGGTAATGGTGGTTATCTGGCACTTTATTGATTGTGTGTGTCTTGGGTGCTTGTGATGTTTCGTTTGGGTGCTTGATGGGTTTTTTTTTTCTCCCCTCCCTTTCCGGTGGGGTAGAAGCAGTGGTGGGGTTTGTTGTGTTTGTTATTTGGGTGCTATACCGTACAGTACGTATGGGCCTGGACTTTTGCTGAGGGGACTATGATGATATTAGAGTCTTGGTTCGGTTTGGATTTTACGCATGTGGGTGGATGATTGTCGGGGTTTGCCTTGTCAAAATGGATTCTTCTAGTTTGGGGGATAAAATATCATGAGGGTACTCGTACTGTAGGTTTTAAAGGATAATAATAATAGTGCTTTCTTAACCAAAAAAAATGAAACAAAAACAGAGACTATTTGACATCGCTTCCACCACTCCCGTGCTTAAACCTCGATATCCACCGTGCTTGAACTTGGCCCCTCCGCCAAATTATCTGTCCTCGGCGCTGTCTCCCCCCTCGCCTTCCTCCTCATCTGCACCCAGTCGCCGAGAACCTGCCATATATCCTTCTTAAACTGCATGGAATACCCCGCCACCAGTCCGCTAGTGCTCGGCACGACAAAGACCCTGGCGCCGGGGTATCCCTCCTCAACATCCGCCCCGAACCTATCCTCGTCGCTCTGCCACCCCCATTCAAACTTCCCCTTGGGAATCTTCGCGCCGTTGTTCTTCGCACGGTAGATACTCTCCCAGATCCCCTTTCCTACGATACACACGCTCTCCGGCTTCCACCTCCTGATCTTGTCCTCTGTGAGTTCTACCCTATCATCCATCTCGTTCTTTGACAGCTCAGCTTGGTTCAGGGTTGCACGCGCGACGAGGTTGGTGTTGCCGAGGGAGTACTTTCGCGGTAAGTGTATATCCTCCGTCGAGGGGCAGATGCGGTCCGGGGTTAGCCCGCTGCTGTGCAGGAGTTTCCAAAAGTGATTTGAGGGCGCGGAGTATGCGTGTCCGACCGTGGCTGTTGTGATACCCGGATTCAGACCGATAAAGACGCTCAGGAGATTCGGGGCAAAGGCGTCTTGCACGCCACCTAGGTGGGCGTATTTTTCAGGTGGGGCATAGGTGGATTTATTTTTCCCGCGGCGGGGGGGTTTGGATGGTTTTGGTTTTGTTGACTTTGTTGCGACGTCGACTGTTGTCTTTGTTATTGTTGTCGTTTTGGACGTGGAACCGGGGTTTGTGGAGGGTTCTCCTACTAATTGTTGATCCGCCGGTGGCGGAGTATTTGATTTCGAACCAGACGTTCGATTCGCTGACCGTGTCCGACTTGAAACGGCCGTGAAGGCGAAGGATTCTAGATGTTTCTGGAACGCTCTGGTGGCGGAATTGGTCTTTTCTCGTCGAATTGGTGGCATTTTTGCGTTATCTTCTCTCCTCCCTTCCGTCCTTCCTTCGCTTTCTTCTTCCCCTCCTTCTGCTGGGGTAGAAGGGAATGACACGGTTAAGTAGGAATAGCAGCGGCAGCAGGAACGCGGGTGGTCCATGAGTCAATTCATAGCCAATTTGCGGGGAGGGGAAATGCCGTGACAAATGTTACACCCGGTAACCGACCGCTCTCGTGCCCGCACGGGGTCCCCATTTGCTCGGATGTCATTTCCAAGGTTTTAACGGGGCCCTTCTGATAGGGTCGATTGTGTTGGAGTGCTTTGAAGCGTGTTTGGACCCTTTATTGAACAGCACGACGCTTGTGTGTTCGTATTAATGCATGATGTGGTTGTGCGTAGTGGGGGTTTCGTGTTCGCTTGCGATGTTCGTGTAATTTATCTGGAACAGGGGTCCATTGGCTTGTTGCTTGGCGGTGGGTGAGTGATTGATTGTGAGTAAGTGTGAAGTGACGAGAATGAGGTTAGAGGTGAAATGAGAAAGAAAGTTCCTAGATGGTAGGTTGTTTGTCAGGGAGAGGCGATAAAGATTCTCGTACCCTGTTATGGCTTTAAGTGAAGTGGGCATATTGATGACGATTCCGGCTTTGTGCCGAATCTGGGCCACCTAAGCAGGCCGCACACCTTGGTTGCAATCGAGGCCGGGGCCGATTTCGTGCCGGACTCCATGACAGGTGCATGAGACGGACGATACAATAGGATTGAAGATTTAAATTTGTTTTTCAACGAGTTCCCTCAGTGACGCCGACAAACTTTTCATAAAAGGGATCGGAAACATTCACAGAATATGGCTCGGTCTATGACCTCTGACCTATGTTCGTGGAGTTTTAGGGCGGTAATGTGACCAAGGGTGGTGGTGTTGGGTAAAAGTGATGCTGTCTTTCAAACGGGGGATATCGTATGATAGCCCCCCCCCCAACATGAAAAACCCCAGTCCTTTAGGGGTTGCGAAATCGGCTCGATTGAGGTTGTGTGGAATCAAGTGCAAGCACGTACCGTACTCGAGTAGAGAATCTGGTTCGAGGGTTGCAAAAGGCGGACTAGGCTGAAATAAAAGTGTCACATGAGGCTGAACAAATTCTAATGCCAAGACCGGGCTTTGAGGATAAGATTTCAGAAAAAGAGGGCTTAGTGTAGGGCGTTTTGATCGGATTCGTGGCTTATAGGAAAGGGGGAAAAGGTGCGTGATTCACAGAAGGCTCAAGTGGACTGCAAGCATACGGATTCTGCCTGGGAAATTATGCTGCGCGTTGATGATTCCATAACTGAAATTTAGGCAGCCAGGCTGCGAACTAAATACACTCTTGGGGCTACAGGGCTTCGGGGGTAGTGCAGAGGCTCGGAAGGCGTTGGGCCTTTGTATAATCGACGATTTAGCCAGCCAGTGTTAGGTTAGAGGCCCGGTTCCACTGTGGTGTCCTTTGGGGGATCTCTTCGGCCTTGCTGCGCAAACACTCTGCTCGGACTGCAGTCGAGCGGGAAGAGCTACAGCCTTGGGTAGGGTCTGGTGATGTCGATAACTATCAGAAGACCTAAGTTAATCCTGCCTTCACGGAACTTGACATAGCATCGCGGGGAAGATAGTTTTTATATTTATCGCTACCCCCGAGCAGACTACATGTCATAGGCAATGACAAACTATGAGTGCTGGTTGATCGCTGGCTATCGCCGTTCGGGGCCTTCGCACAATTGTCTCATTTGTCCTTGGATACGAATTATGGTTTCACAAAGGCCGGGTGAATAGATTGGTGCCTTGGCTACAAGGCTGCGCGTAATCACTGCCCTCCCTTTTCTCCACCTCGGAATTGCATCAGCCGACCTTATTTAATACTGGTATCCTCCGCAACATTCTGGGAGGGGGAAAAACAGAAGATGTATCGGTTTTTTTTAGTGATAACACTAACCCCTTGGTTGTCTGATGTCCCGAGCCACCCTACGCCCCCGGTGAGGGACCCGAGGTTCAAGCCTGGTTATTCCCACTGGAACCCCGGAGCAGGTATCAAGAGGTTTGGATCCCCGGATGGACAGTGTAGGGGACTGGCTCCTACAAACCGATGAGTATCGAGGTTAGTGTGATACTGGCTACGGAGATAGAGTTGATGCAGCATTATTTTGTTACGGCGATCCGGGGCCGCCCGGACCTGTGTCAAGTGAGATGGCTTTGAACAAAGAAAGGTGTCGCTAAAATAGCCGCTGGCTGGTTCTCTGATAATAACCGTTTTGTGCGATCGGACCAGAGGACAATATCTAGCTGTGGGGTGCTTTCGCTTTGGTTTGGCCACCCAGGGGGAGCGAGATCGGACGAAAATGCTAGGTGTTCTGCTAAACCAGCTTATCTGTGGACCAGAAGGGGCCCCAGAAAGAATAACACAGATTTTTCGAGGCCAGCGAAGGGTCATTAGTGGCCTGGAGCTGCGACTCCTCGAGAACCTAGGGGTGTTATTAGGCGATCTCGCCCTTACAGCATACTTTTGTATGCCTCGATTCTCTAGACAAATGTGCACTGAAGCACCGGCCCGAGCGACTTGTTTTCCTGGCACAAGTTCTATAGAGGCCCCTAGGTGCCCTGTTGTTCCTGTCCGGGGGACTGCATCTCGGGTGAGGTCGAGATAGACCTCTCTAGGGAGGGAGGTTTATACCTATAAAATCGAGCAGAGGTGGAATCCTAAGGCGCCTCTGCACGAGACTAAAGCTCGCCACTGATGTGGATCTCCCACTTAGAGTGGCCGTTACTGATGCATGGGCGGTCTCTGTGTCCTGGCATAGCTGTCGGGGTTGGATCAACCGATCTCGGCAATGTCCCTTCGACCTAGACATTGGTGGGCTGCTGCCGAGGGCTCGCACCGTAAAGAAAGCTCGGCTATCTGATTATCCGTTTCACCTTCAAAGAGTGTATTTGCGCTCGCCCCGACCTCTGTGTTGGGACTCACTCGGCGATTTCAGAAACCTACTCAACTTATCTAAGTTCACAGGTCAATGAACTTCCTGCCAATCCTTTTTCTGACCTCCAAGGCACACTCTTTGAATACTCTTCTATACATTGGAGAGTGTGCGCGGGGATGGTGCTCTCGGGCTGCACGAAGTCGCTTGCGCTGAAGCTCTTCAGGCAGCTCTTAGACCATATATCTACTAAATCGCTTTTACAGCATCTACTATGCCCTTACTGGCCGAATTTTCTCCTTTATTTTCAGGTTTCCACTACGCATCATTCGGAATTGTTGAGCTCGCGGCTGCATTGATAGAGATAGAAGGTTGTGACGTCAACCAAGGAGATCCCAAAAGTGGCATGCCCCTATATTGGCTGCTACGAGTGGACACGAGGGGTATTGAGGCAATCTTGGAATGTCAAGACACCATACCTAACAAGTCAGCCCAAGAGGAGTGAATCCTATCCTTATGGGCTGCTAGGAGGAGGGGCAGCCAAACCACAACTGGAGCAGGAGATGCCAGCCAAAATTGGCCCAACAAATACATCCAGGCACCGCTCTTGCAGCAAGCCTTGAAATAAGCCAACCAGGCCCAGGCCCGGTCCGGAAAAAATGCATATCTGCCCACCCCAAGCGAGCTCCGGGTTCGGACAAAAACCGCTACATAACCATTGCTTTAGTACTCGTTAACTTAATTCACTTTCATTGTGAAGGAGGATGGTGGTTTGAAGATATTAGAATGCTCCCAGGGCATTACCGGTCATACCTGAGTATGCATAAGGGCGCTCAAACCCATCTACGCTTTTGTTAACGTTCGATTTTGAGAGCACCGTGTGAACCGCGGTTGGGATTAGGCGGGACGACAAAGAAGAAAGGCTACGAAAATCACCTTGAGGGTTCCTCCATCTTTAGGGAGATCATTCTTCTCCCTTCGAAAAAATTCATTGAGGGCAATTCTTCTAGAAAGGAGCCAAGTGCGGATTAAAAAGCAAGAACTCTGGTGTTTTAAGTGAGGGCCTTTGCTCGTATATATGCAAAGGTCGGGGAAGCCTCGGATGGCAACAGAAGAGAGCTCTTCAGCGAACGTGTATATAAGGGCGAAGGCCCTCAATGAAAACATTAGTCTAATGAAGATCGAGGAGCAAAAGGCGAAAAATGGTTAGCCGCGACTAGAAATAACTAGAGGGGGCTTCGGGGAGTCTGGTGGGGCTGTCGGAGTGCTCAACGGATAATGGAGTATTTGTTAGCTTCAAGCGGTGCTTCCCTATCTCCTGGACCAAAGGCATTTAGCCCGGGGTCGACAACTTTTTCGGGTGCGGGGCTTCGATGGGTCTGCCAGGTTTACATGTCAAAAAGCCGTTATACACACCAGAGCCCTTTGGCTGCGAGAACTTGCACAAACGTTGGCTAACTCGGGACTGAATGCCTCTGTTGAGCGTTCGGATTGATGGATCTACTTAGGAGACCAGAGCCGCACACTTCATGGGGTTGCTGGGTTGCCCAGGCACAGGTTCCGCCTGGCCAACACAACCCAAATTCCAAAATCATAAACCCGACCCAGCCTTTCTAATACCCAGGCGGCCTAAGGAGCCCAAGGCCCATTCATTACAAAGCTTGTCCTGGATAAGGGAGGAACCTATCTACTATTAGAATGGGGTGATGTCAACCCCAACGAGTCAAACCATCGGTATTCGCAGGCTGATAAGCTGCCCCGCGGATAGTCTGCAGATATGCAATGCGGCTAATCTGGGTTAGAGTAAGACTGGGCTTTGTAGGCCCAGGTTGCCCAGAGCCTGGAATCTTCATGGGTGCCTGGGTAGTGATGGGCACGATCATGCTCGAGCAGAAAGTTTAGCCCATGCTCGAGCATAAATCGTGCTCGAGCACACCAAAAATTTATGATCGAGCATGATCGTGCCCATCACTATGCCTGGGCGCCTGTAGCCTTTTAGCATATGTCATGTGGCTGGTGAATGGGGTACAGTACTAGGACAAAACATTTCGCCTGATGCCCTTTTTACACCAAAAGTATTCGCCTTCACCACCCTCTCTCATAACACAGTGCCTATGAGGGTCTACAAAATTTTGACGGCGTACGAGCAAGCCTACAGATAACATGAGGAACATTACAAAAGTTTCAAACAATTATCACCTAGTCGTTCTCCAAGTTAATTGAATGATGGATTCAGATTCAGGGGTGTTATATGACAGTGGTGTTCTTTTTCCATGTCTGAGTGTTTCCGTCCTTGCAGGAATATTTTAGGGGTGGCAAACAGCTAGGTTGCTAATGAAGCGTGGGACACAACTCGTGGTCACTTGAGCATTTTACACCAGGGATAGCATTTCTTGCCACTATGGAACCCTTCGACCTACCACCAATTATTACCCGATCCTGCAAGTTAGAGGATTCACTTGTTGCTAGCAGCCTCTGAGTCTTATGTATTTTCCTTCAGATTTAGGTCCCGTATAAATACCTATGTCGGCGAATTTCTAACCAAGCCCCTTCTTCCATGGGCGCCTGTGTGAGTTTTTGGCACTTGTGCTGGGATTTATATCTCCTGGGCACAGAATGACCTATACTATATGAGCCCTAGTTTAGTCGACAAAATAGTGTCTGGGGTTTGAATCTTTGGGTATCTATTATAGCTACTATAGACATTTGTAAAATAGCTCATAAGAGGGCCGATAGGGAAGTTTGACATTAGAATGGTCCCTTTTTGGCACTCTTTCCCCGGGAGCGGGAAGTGGGTGTAAAGTTCCCGGGCAAAAGGTCCAAGGAGCGGAGAATATTCTGTGATTACTGTAGTGAAATAGGCAACAGAGGCCACTTGATTTGTAACCGGAATGTTGCAAATGCACAAGGTAATCGGGAACACGTGAGAAAGCCCTCCGAACGGTTCGATCCCCCAACTTGGGCAAACTAGCTGGTGGCTAAAGCATTGCTAAAGCCCAAACCGCTGAACTCATCTCTCAACGCACTCAGTGTTAACAAACGAGGGCTCCATTCCAAACATACAACCACCAGGACAGAAATCCAATTATCCGAGTGACCGCCCATGACCCACTAACCACACCAATACATCAAGCTAGTAAAGGCGGCCAGGCTACAAAACACACCAAGTTGCAATTCCGTACACTATGTTGATTTAAGTAACTCTTGTCAGTTGAGTTCAACCGGAAGTGGAGGGGGGGGGGGGCTCTGGGGAAGGGCCAGCGGAACGGCGGATGGAGCTCCGGGACCCCTGGGCTGAATTCTGCTGACGAGAGTTGTGTCGTGGTACGACCCGCTGAACGTTGAACAGTAAATTCCCGAACAGGAATTACTTTTCTATGATAAAATCATTGCGGGTAGGTTACGATAGGTTAGATGAAGAGGCCATAAGGCCCAATAACGTGATGTTTAGCTTTCGGCCGGGGGGCTGACCTGACCGCCTGGCGCCAAATCACCGGTCCATACGTAGCGCGGCCCAGAACCTTGCTCGTGCCCGAGTAAGAGGAACTAAACAAACCAATGGCCAATAACCTGCTCCGTACTCGTACTGTATTTGAGCATGCTATATATTCGGAGTCCAGTTTCCGGGCATCAGCCTTGGCAGTCCCTACCTGTCACTCGCCGTGTTATTCAAGGCTAGGGGCTATTATTATATTCACCTACTCGGTTGGAAAACACACTACAAAAGGCTAGTACAGTGCCTCACTTCGAGAGGGAAGTGGAAAAGGATTAAATCTGGTCATTGGGATTGGCGCAGTAACGTGGCAGGTGGGGAATGCGCGAAACGAAAGAGCAAAAACGCTGGGGGATACTATCGTATACCTTGTATGGCACAATGCTTTCTTATGATCTCAATGGATATCATTCTATCACCCCCCCCCCCCCCCCCAAATGACCTTCCGTAGCTGCTAACTTTCAGCCCTTGCTAGAAATGAAAAAGTGGATATACCCTGGATCCTATTGAGCTTCCGATTATCATCGAAAATCGGGGCCCGAGCATCATTCATTCTTCATTATTCTTCATCATTCTCTTCCTCTCTACCCCAATACGATCATAAAAGTTTCCTTAACCTCCCGCCCACACCTGCTCACCGGCGCTCTTATTATCAAACTTTCGCTAATCCTGTAGTTGCAACTGGGGGGGTTGTGATAACCTGCAGGAACTTTCATTATTTTGTCAGCTGTGATACCCTGTATCGAGTCCCCGCAGAGCTGAAAAAAAAAAGTGCGTTTCTGCTACCGGTGGGTAGGCCCGTCTCACCCAATGACAAAAACGAGCCGGACCTTTCCCCCTCTTTTCCTTCTTTTCCGCTTACGGTACTTGTACTAGTGATAGGGCAGAAAAGTGCTATCATATGGTACTTGTATTTGGTCTCGTGGTAACGGGAGGGTGAGGCTGAGCCGCGGGTGATAACCAATCCGATAAGGAGGCGCAGCGCTAGCTAGCGTAACTGGTTTCTCCAAGCCAAGAATTGGCATCTGGCTTGCTCTTCCTACGGTACCGGCCTGTGTGGTTATAGATACCATATTCCGAAAAGAGTGCCAGGAAGAGTCAAAGGATGGGCGGGCAATTTTAGTGTAGTGTGTGTGTGGGAGTGGTGGCCTGTGAGTCTGGAATTCTAAGGCGCTAGAGTATGAACTCCTCCCTCAGGCGTGTTGGTACAGTACTGGAGCGCGGGACACGAGCTGGGGAGAGGCGGGCCTGTAGGAAGTGGGGCAGCAGCACTGGAACAATATTGGTCGGTTTTCGGCTGCTGATGATTCTCGGCGGTCGTTGGGGTACCGGTATGGACTGTGGGTGCGACACAGGCGTCTTAACTTTAACGCATCTCCCAACAAATACGATAGAAAGCCCATCGAAGAGAAAAAAACATCTCGGTTCTTTCCGCCCTCAGCTTTACAGAGTGGTGTTATAAGCTGTGGTATCTCAATGAATTTAGATGTCCAATAAGGGCTTGTTATATAAGTATCGCAGCCCTCTATCCCGTATTTCTGGAGCCTGGGGAATGATCGGGCGGAATATGGAGAGTCGTCCGGGACAACGGGTCGGGTTCCTATGCAAAAAAAATATTTAAAATTCACGAAATCTCTTACAAGACAGCGAGATTTAACTTCTGGGCTGGGTGGGGGGGATTCATTGTATGTAACCAGCACCATCTCCTCGAAACTTCGCATCCGGGGATATGTGTGATATGGAAGTTTAGAAGAAAAATGATAATCGCACACCATGCATGCCTTCTGATTACCGTTTGAGATATCTTCTAGTAGAATTTTGACCTTACCCCCTCCCCCCGATTTTGGTTTGTTGTCCACTTTATAACATCAATTTTGTCAGCATCCTGGTAAGGTAGACCTGACGAGTGATTGGGGATGAATGATTGTAGTTTATGCCGTCGGGATATTCCGGGAGGCTCCACGGGGATCCCTGGCGCGTCCTGTTGTCGCAAGACCTGGTTCACTTAGTTAGACTACGATACCTGCAAGGTGCACTGATGGGATAGGTAGTCGGCTGGGTCGTGATTGGCTAAGCAACTAATCATTAGAACCAAAATGGCTTGTGAGTGGGGGATTATCCATAATCATGAGGAAAGGCATGTAAACACCATGATCCCGAGTAATCAACTCCGATATTCGGGGCGGGTGTAGAATCAGTAAACGCTGGGGTATTGATTGGTATTATATCTACAAAGACGGGTAAACAAATGGGAATGGATGATAATAGAAGGATTAAACATTAAGAATTAAGAATTAATCTCATTTATTGGAGAACTACTTATCTAGATACTGCTTGTGTCATATTATGGGAATTGGTGCGAAATCCAACTTATATTTAATCATCTCTCTCAATAATTGAGATAATACACCACCTTGAAAATTTATTAGTAAGTATCATACTCTGAGTATGATAGCAGAGAATCAGAATAGTAAACTTTCATTTCGTAGTAGTAGTAAATTATTCCTCTTATCTAGTGCTCTCAAGATTGCTCGTTCCAAGCAAAATTACTATTTATTTCCAAGGGTGGAAATTGGGAAACTGCAAGAAGGGCTTCCTTGTATAGGGCAGAGAGGTATCTGATATAATATCATAATCCAGGAGTCAGATATACTGTATCTTGAATTTGTTTAAACATACTCCTTGTATGCCTTTCCAGCCTGCGCTGTAACCTTTCAGCTTTTATATCCCTAATAACTTCAAAAGGAATAACACTTCTCATGCAGGTCTCATGCACTCGGCCTTGGCAGCATATGCAGCCCCGGTCGCGTTCGCAAACGTCAGACAATTTATCATACGAGCAGAAACCTGGTTTTTTTTTTTTCCTTTTCTTCTTCTTTCAAGCGTTGAGGTTGCCATGGTGATGGCTGAATTTACCGCCTGCCGGTTGTCCAATCGTTTTTCTCCAAGAAAAACTTGGATTTTTTTTCCACAAAACTGAAACCGTTGGAGTTGCACTTTCCATTCTATAAATTTACCCTTTTCAATTTCAACTCCCGGCAATCCCCGGCTCCCCCCATCGAACTCAAAACCACAGACGTCACAAGACGCAGCTTAATATCCAATCCTGAAGCATTCCCGAACGGGTTAACTACTTGCAATCTTCACTTTTACCTAACTAACCCAGACTACCCTCCAAATAATCGCAGCTAGCTAGCTTCCGTTTTTTCTCTCTCTTCGAGGCAGGGAATTGCAAAATCATCGTGGGAGGTGTGTGGGAGGAAGCTCGTATTCCCAAGGCGCCTTTATAAGGCGATCGGTCTTAGTCTATCGATTCAAGTGATAAGTATACCGGTATGATAACTGATGGCTCGAGTGAGCAGGTGGGGGGAAAGTAAAGTAAGGAGCACACCGGGAGGTGGGCAGGGCTGATGCAACGCCTTGCGATGCGAGCCTGTCTCTGCAGCTCTCTGGTAAAATCCGGAACGCCTATTTCCTATCCAAAAGGTCAATATCCGACCAGCTTTAACCCTTCGAATTCGATGAATAGAGAGAGCTCATAATAGTAACTGGGATAATTCAATAAATGCCCAAACCAGAGGCATGCTAGGCATTTGATTGTTAATCAATCCCTTGTATAGATATGCGCTGCGACAATGCTGCACCATTGTAACCCAACCTCCGTATACCGGTAGTGCGGGTACGAGCACTAAGGGTACTTATTTAAAGTTGAAATTTTTTTTAGTGAAAGTACGAGTACTGTCCGGATCTTGCATTAGGGTACCTTACAGGATCAGCCGATAGTGTTGATAGATTCTGAGCAACATATGATATTTGACAGCCCTATCGAAAAAAAGACAGCCCCCCAAATATTTCAAACTAATGTCCAATGTCTTCTAATCGAGAACCATAGTTGAAACTCCTTGCTCCTAACAGGCCAGTCCTTGCTTCTCCTAGTTCTCACGCGATATAAGAGGTTGGAAGCAGCATTCTAACTCAGATTTACCGAGTGGGATCTTTGTAATAGCATTTCATAGGTACATGTTCCACAATTGGATTGTAAGTCGTGCCTTCTTGGGTGTGCACGAAATCTTGTGAATACATGAAAGTGGGGAGCAGTAAAAGCGAAGGACGCCCGTCAGGTTGGTCGTTATGGGTAGGAATAAGGGGAGAAGTGTTAAACCGCCGGGCGTCGAAAAATCAAGGTGCGAGCAAGCAGACAAACCGCCCGAAAAGAGAAAAGACAAAAGGATTATAGCAATATAATGCTCAAGAGAAGAAAACTCCCCAAGCAACTACTCCCGCAACAACCCATACTCCCAAGGTCTCCCCCACCGGCCTCCCCATTCTGGCAGCACTAGCCGTCCCCTTAACAGCAGTGGTCCCATTCGGCAACGTCCCATTAATCACCAAGGTCCTGGTGCCATTAACATTTGCAATCCTCACCCCACTGCTATTGCGGTTCGCGTCGCCGATGAGCTGCTCGATATAAGCCGCTTCCGTGTTTTCCTCACACCCGCACACTGAGTGCTCCTGACACAGGCAGAGCACAGGAATGGTCTCATTGGCTTTGCTGGTTGTGTTGTAGAACCCCGCCGGGCTGGGCCATGGGTAGGCGAAAACTGCGAATAGCCAGAGGCCAGGGAAGAACGACAGGAGGGCAAGGGGGAGGAGGAAAGGGAGGATTCCGTGGGGCGTACGGCGGCCGGAGGTGTAGGGGACTGCCGCGCCACCACCGTAGACATGCGTGGTGCGACCGTAGGATGGAGAGGGGCCGGAACCATCTTTGGAGGTGCCGCCGGTGTTGGAGCGGGAGGAGGTACTAGAGCAATTGTTGGCATTGTTTGTGGAAGATTGGAAGGATAGAGGGGGGGCTACCGAGAGGAAGAGGAGCTTGAGCTTTGGGATGGGAAGAAAAAGCGGATTAAGTCTCCGTACCAAGGGGTGCCGGCACCAATGGGAAAAGAATTTGAGGGCACATACCCAGAAGAAGAAGAACTTGAGCCTCGAGATCCGGAGGAAGATGAAGAGGAGGAAGACCTCCCCCCACTACTCCCACCACCACCGCGACCACCACCACCTCCGCCACTGCTAGCACCACCACCGCGTCGTTTCTCTAATAAGCCGCTACCTAGGATATCGCGTACGGAAAGCGCAGGAGAAGACAAATCCCCGCTTCGTGCTAGTGCCACGGCATTGACTTTAGTAGCAGTGTAGGAGGAAAGGAGGGCGATTGATAGAAGAGCCGGCGAAATCTTCATTGTGCATTTATATCTGTGTTTGTTTGTAGTTGGTTGAAGGAATTAGATTAAAGGGTAGGTCCCGTGAGGAATAGTGGCGGAGAAAGACCAAAGGCAAAGGTAAAGAAAGATGAGGGAATTCCCCGCCTTTTGTATTGCACGGACTGGAAGATGAGGATGTATTGGATGCGTGGTTCGAGGCTAGGTTTGATAAGTTCACGAAATTGCGAAAGCGGGTTAGTGAGACCCAGCACGTGCGCCAGGTCCAGGCTATACCCTGTCGGGAAAGCCCCAACCCTTCTCGAGAGTCATGGTCTCTAAGTCCGGAAATTAATGATGCTCGAAGACTCACAACCGCCTGCCGCAGCTGGTAGGCTGAAGATGTGGCTGTGCAACACCGAACAAAGAGTACAGGTTTTTGGGGTCATCGCACCGTTACGGGGTTACCAGCACCAGATCCAGCTGCCAGGGTGCTAGGAGCACAATCGTCTCACGTGTTAACCTGTTCAGGAGGCTGGGCTCTAAAAGGATGCAGAGAGGATGCTCGTAATTGAACGACGTTTATGTACGAGTACTCTACACAATCACTCTTGCATGACACTGAGATCCAATCAAAACAGCTGGATTTTGGCAGTGCACGATAACAGGTCTGTTCACAAACCTCGCCCAATTACGAGTAATATTCTAATGCAATGCCATTAGCTCGCCCTGGTTCTATCCTGCCGGGATATACTATGGTGTGCGAATGTTCCGCTTCGATAGACTAGCACCTATGTCATCAGAATGAGATCTCTTTAATTGAGCCCTGATACGGCATCGAGCAACCTACATAGTATTAAGGGCCTTCTCGTTTTGGACCTAGGACATCAGAAATATCGTAATACATATCTTTCGTTTTCCTTCGATCCCCGCGCGCCCATTTTCTAAAGTAAGGCATGCCCTGACCCACCGAGATATGGTGGGTCACAATACCGTATCGTATCATACAATAAATCTTTCCTTCTCGAAGCCGGCTGTGTTAGGGAATTGGTGCGCACTGATCGGCCATTTGGCTGTGAAGCCTGCAAGTGTCCATACTCATAGTCTGAGTTATGGTACAATCCGTACAGCACTCCCGGTGGAATTGAAAAACAGGACCCTCGACTTTAATCAATATACGGGTGTTTCACCCAACTGAAACCACTAGAGAAGCACGACGATCCAATCCACCGATTCACCATCTGGCCTCGCAGTTGGGCAAACCAACGATCTCCTCGTGCAGAACGCCTGGACAATAAAGCACAACTTGAGCACCCCCCCAACATATAGCCAAGGGGTGAGCCAGAGCACGAGGACTCTACGACAAAAAGCAACAAAAAAAGCGCCTTACAAGTAGACAACGAAACTCATCACCTCTCAAAAAAAGCCTTAGGAATCTAAGAAGCAAATTCTTAAGTAACTAGGACACTAAAAGTCTATACCCTTGAATTTTTGATACGTCCGCTCCTCCATCAATGCACTAGACAAGAGTCTTGGTGAAAGCTTGCTCTGCAAAGGCTAAGGGGGGAATAGCACGACATAACACACTCACACCGTGAGAACCCCCATGAGATACAGAGTATTAAATGTATTCTTATTCCTCTACTGCCAAGGTGATATTCCATGTTTAATTCTTCGCTTTTTTCCACCATTGCAATACTATGATCCACCTTTTGCTATATAGTTGTTGGATGTACACACAGTCTTGGTATTCCCCAATGTCTAAGGCTTAAGTTATGTCTAGTGGCTGTATCCCGCGCTGACAAGCGTTTTGGCGGCATCCCCATTATTACTCTCACCAGGAATGTGAGAGAAAGGAATAAAGAGCGCTCTGTTTTCATCTGTCTCTCGGGGATTGACTCTGTTTTCGGAAAAATGAACCCCACTAATCCCCAAGGTCCTCATAGATCACTTAGCTAGGGGTCATAAGAACGATCGCCTCGTCGAGAGTCACTCTCAGAGTTTAAAGCCATGCTCGGGTAGACTGTTGGTGTCGGCCCAGGGTGGGGAGCTAGAAATCCAAGGTGAGAGCTCCCAGCAGTCTGCCTTGACCCAGAGGAGATGAAAGCAGAAATGGGGACAATCAATATCCTGAATTTTCCTGCTTCAGCAACATAGGTGCCCCTCCCTTAGGCTTTTACTAGGTGCTCGAACTTCCGGCTCACAACTTCCCAATATCAGGGGAAGTCATTACTCTAACAAGGAGTTTTTATACCCGACGGCAGGTCAATTATTATACCAGGCAAACTGCCCGCCTTAATCCCCTCTCTGAGAAACTTCGATACTCAATAGTAAGACGAAAGTAGAGACACGAGAGTCAATGTCTGTTTCGCAAAGGGCACAGTGCTATCCAAGTACCAACTAACTGGACTAGTGACAAGGTGTTTTGGAGTGACCTGTTTCCGCTGCGCCCAAGACTAGACTACCGTTGTAAGGCAGACCCACATCGTACTCGTACTTGTGGCATGGAAGGAGCATCCCAATACATGGATTCGCAACACATGGCAAAATAAATTCTTGAGTACCAGTACCTCTAGAATCTCAATGCTTGCATCCACCTCAAATTCCACCGTAACCCAACCCATCATAATATATCCTCACATAATCAATAAAAACATCTTGCACAATAAATTTAGAAAAAGCAACAATATACTAGTAGATGTAACTTATGATCCTACACAAACCTAATTCGTAAACTAAAGGGCTCATCATTGTGGGTAGAATACAGAGTGGTTACGTACCCAAGTATGCTCCAGGTGGATTTAGCGACCATAGTCGGTTCACATTATTTGGGGAGAGTTGATAGACTAGTTATCACGCAAAGCACTTCAAAATCACACTAATCTCAGTTAGTCTCCTAACAAATCTTTTTGTCTTCTCTTCTTCCCTTTTAACTTCACCAAAACCACATACTCTTTTGCCAAATCTACTTTAAAATATATTGCCTAGGTTGTCAGCTTTATATTTCACTTTAGATACCTATCGAAAGATTATTTGTTGCCTTCTGAGAGGTATTCGAAGAAACGGTATCGTCCAGGCGGGCAAATACCCACCTAGGAGAGAACGAAATGCCTTCGGGTATCCTCACTAAACTCTTTACAGAGTGTTTCTTGGCCTAGCGACTGGTGCGCCGAACCAGCTACGAGTAAATCCCCCTACTACCGCTAGTCTTCGGTTATCCCTCCTAAACTCTTTACAAAGTGTTTCTTGGCCTAGCGGCCAATGCGCCGAACCAGGTAAACCCCCCTACCGGTAATATATGGTTTGCGTTTTCGGGGATTGCTAGTTGTATATACTGTACATACCGGCTCGGTGCACCAAGGATAGCAGATTTCCTGGAACGAGGGGTTTCGATTCATCATATTTTTTAACATCACATCTCACCGCTCGCTCGGATTTGGGATAATTTATGAAGAGATCGGTGCTAAACCCCGATTTATTTTTAAAAAGTTGTAGTGCCCTTAGTACACGCCACTTGGCATCCTAACTTTGCTTCAAATGCAACTCCCAATTGCATTAAGACGGCTAAATAGCTCAAACTCCATTCTCTCTCCAGCTTTTGGACCGCTCATGATCTCACCTAGCATGCGGGAAATCTTGCTCAAAACAAGGCTCTCCAGCCCCCTTCATATTGGTGAGAACTGCCTGGCGAAAATGCCAGGCTAGAAGCTCATCGTCCGGCCAACCATAATTCGTCGTGAGCAGCGGATTAATTCGAGTGGGGATGTTAGAGAAAAGGGGATCGGGTCTGAAGCAGACAATCTTGTAGTTTTCCTACACAATCATTAGCCACGAAGACTTCAATATTTCACCTTTCATACATGGGGATTAATTGACAAAAGATAGTTATCAAAGAATCCGTGGATGGTCCGGTCGAGCAAGAGCCCATTCTGCATAGAATTGATTGATCCATAGGACTCCTTGGCCGGTGGGACAGTGATCCAATCACTGTAGTCATGAGCATTCCAGTGCTCCTCGTATGCCAAGGGAAAAATATAAGCGGCGTCCAGGCATTCCCATTGGCCTAGGAAGGCGGGTCTACCAGTTATAACGCATCCGCGGTCTCGCGCACGCACATCATCACGGAACTAGTGGGTGCGGGTTCCGGATTGTCCTGAAATCGTACGAAGTAGCGGGACTTTCTCGGTGAGAGTGACGGAACCTATTCGGAGTGAGTGACTGCTAATGATGGAAGTACAGAAGAGACCTACCGTTAGTGACAATATAGTAATTGCCTGGTTGAAGCCGTTCCTCATTTCTTTCAACCAACTGTCCGTTATCGTCGCGTAACTCGAAGGTGTCACTGAACTGACAGATAATCTTCAGCATGGAATGGAAAGTGCTGTTGGTAATACCCGGTGTGACCCAGAGTCCTCCGAGTACGGTACTAGGATTTTTGGCATCGTAGATAAAAGTATTGCGCATTGTGGAGCGATCGACTGGCGGCATGTTTGATTGGCTGTCTCGGTACAAGTACCAGGGGGGATAATTTCGCACACACCTCCGTTTGGTTAGTATTTCTTTTGTTTGTTTTGGTATGGGCTAGCAGCAGGTACTCGAGTACAGGTCCACCCCACCGTGTATGCGTCTCTTGATTTTGCGGTGAAATGTGGGGTTGAGAGCGGTAACTGGAAAAGGAGGGTTCGGGTTGACAGCCGGGTGTGCGGATTTTTCTTTTGTTTGGTACTCGGGTACTCGGGTAAGCCGGGCGCGGTGGCACAAAGGTCTGAGCCTTTGAGACATTGTTAACTAAGCAGAAATATGAAGTTAAGTGTTTGAAGGAAACCAGTACACTACCATATAAACAACTATACGTGACTACTATATACACAATGTAACCACACACTCAAGACCTCCACTTCCCGACTGCAAAGAGAAAAAAAAAAAGATGAAGACAAAGGGAAGTCGCGAATCACTGCCCCCTGGTAAAAGGCATTTGGAGACTACACGAGACAACCAGATTAAGGTTATCTCTCTAAGGGATAGTGTTGGCTGAAGCTGGTCACGGATAGGAGCAGAGCTTAATATTGATCGTTCTACTTGTCAAAAGGTAAGCAGGAAGCATTTGTTATGAAAATTTAGTAGTAATAAAAGTTGTTAGATCTATAAACGCGCAAAAGGAACACGGGACCCTCTCAAATAGGAACTGAAGTGGCCGTCCTCCTATTTTTGACAAGGCTGAAATTGCCTGGCTTGTCTCCTTTGTGACACGAGATGCCTCTACTTGGCATCTATCTTGGAATGCTATAGTGTTCGAGATGGGTTACACCTGTTCGCCAAGGACTGTTGGGAATGTGATAGGGGAACTAGGGTATCACAAGTGGATACCACGGTGAAAATTCAATATCCCACCAGTGAATAAGCCAAAAAGGGTTAAATTTTATAGACTGATGAATAGACCTTTTCAACAATAGGATTTGGCCATTGACTGTGGGTAATTCGCCTCCGAGAGGAGGAGTTTCACATTGAATGCATCGATCAGAACTTCCAGCAGAGTAGAGTCTACTATGACCTGGGGTTAGTTTTGTGGGGCTATGAAATCCGAGTTGGTATTTATACCTGGGAAGGCTAAAATGGACTCTGCTGTATACAGTCTCTACTGGGGCAATGATGAAACTAAGCAGGTAATGAACAGGGATTAATTACAAGTAATCTTTTGTAACCGTGACCTTGACGAATTCACTTTTCCCTTTGAAGGACCCATGTTCGTCACCCACTTAGTTTTGTTGTTGCCCCAGTAGAGACTGTATGTTGAGGTTATAATAGAACTATATCTGGTGCCTTTCTGGCAGCAATATTGTGAGTAGTATGGATGGGCCCAGGTCATAGAGGATGGAGCTCCGGGCTATAAAATTCATGCTAGAACATATAGGGAGTTGAATAGACTGGATACTATTCAATGGCCTGCACAATTACCAGATGTAAATTTAATAGAGGTCTTATAGATGGATATAGAAACAGAATTGGGGCAAATATGGGTGTGGATTGGAGATATTCCTCCACTTCAGCAGTACTTCGAAATAATTTGGAAGTGGATAGGAGTAGAGTGCTTGGATTCGTTGATATGTAGTATACCTGATTGCTTAAGTACTGTTATTGCTGCTAAGAGCAACGCAAATCCATATTAGATAGGGTTAATAGAGTACTGTCGTACGACTATTTCCCTTTATACAAAAATCACCCTCGTGGCATGGATATTGACACTTTTTTGTTCTAGTGACTCGACATATCCCTGCTCATTACACCAAATCTAAGCAACTACATTTGCGAGTTGTCTGACTTATGGTACCCTCAGAGTACATCTGTTATTGCACTACAAGGGAGGAGGAGGGGATAGTTGTCGGGTTTGTGGATTTGGTTGATATTTGAGGAGATGTTTTTTTTTACAGAACCTGTGTTGAGTTTCTTGCTTGTTGTGGAGATGTTGGAGCATGGAGGCTTCTGGTGCAGTGTATGGGTTTGGAAGGCTGGCATCAAAGATCAGGGTGGAGTGGCCATTTTGGTACTGACAGATCTAGGATGGGTGAGAGGGTTTGATGTGGGGGAAGTATATTTGGCAAGGTCTGCAGGGTTTTAGAACTGTAGGCATTATTTAGATGTAGGCTGTACCGGGTATCAAGGGTAAGTCTGTCGAACTTTAAGCAATTGGCTGGAGAGGTTTAGCCAACGGCGAACAAGCAACTGCCACCTGTTCATATTATATAATCAGAATGAGGAGTCTTTACCAGAGAAAATAGTTATGAAATTTATTAGTAGTATACAACATAAGCAAAATAAAGAAAGGACAGAGGACAGACTACATACCGGCAGGAATGAGTTCAACTAATTTGGAAACTACCTGAGATGAATGCTTACAAATTCTCGTACTGAGAGAGAAGGCAAGAATGACTTAGAACAAAGGCTGCTTGTATTCCATGAACTCATTCAACTGATTGCCTTGATGGCCATGGTAGTAGATAAAAGAAAATGGACTATCGGTGAAAAGCTAGATTTAGACTACCGGACTTGTCAGAAAATATATGGACAGGCTGTGGCACATGGCTCACCCTCAAATCGCTGGTGGTCTGGACGTCCAGTTATCTTTAATGAGGCAGAAAAGCAACGGCTATAGACTTTTATCACCCAGGATAAGCGAACACGCCATCTATAATAGGAAGAAGTGATTCAGGAGATGGGGTATAATTGCTCAGCGCGCACTGTAAGATAGGCAATGGCCTCAATGGCATATCATAAGAGATTACCATGGCAAAAGTAAGTTTAAAAAACAATTTTCAAGTATGATAGAGAGTGCTAATATACATGGCTAGATGGGGAATCTGGAGCTTTAATAAGCCAAAAAGAGTAGCCTGGTGCCAGGACAGATTAAACTGGACAGAAGAGAAATGGAAGTGTGTTGTATGGACCAATGAATCAACTTTCAGCACAGCCGGCTTTCACTATCGCCCTTGGGTAATACGACACCCTGAAGAAGAATACCCTGAAGATTGTGTGAATCATATCTGGGAGCCTGGGCACAAGGGGGTTATGGTGTGGAGAGCATTTTGTGGGACTATAAAGTCTCCACTCTATATAGTATCTCCGGGTACTACAGTTAACTCTGAAAGATATTTATCACTAATACTTTAAATATTTTATTAACTTTAAAATTTTTATTAATTTTATTAACTTTATTAACTTGAAATTATTAACTTTATAGATATACTACAAATGTTTTAGAGCCTTTATTAATTGCATTTTGGCATGAAGCATGTGAGGAGTACGGTTGGGCTAGGGTGGTGGAGCATAATGCTCCCGGGCACAAGAAATTTGCTCTCACATCACTGATGAGAAATGGTGTTGATAGTATAGATTGGCCCCCACAGTCTCCAGATTTAAATCTAATAGAAGCACTCTGGGCAGATATGGAAACTGAGCTAGGGCAGATACATGGAAGGGCAGAGGATGTAGATACTTTGATTCTGATGCTTCAGGCTACATGAGAGAGTATAACTCCAGAAAGGCTCTCAAACCTTATAGCTAGTATTCCTAACCGGCTAGCAGCAGTTATAGCAGCTGAAGGGAATGCTACCAAGTATTAATTTAATTTTTAATTTTTATTTAACTTTTGTTTAAATCGTTTTCCAACTCTTGTTATCTTAATTGTAGATAAATCTCCGGAGTTCAACAGACTTTTTTCCTTCACCTATTTTTGGTGAATTTAGTGAGATATGCCCAATCACATATGCAGAATTCTCCCATCTCTATGCAAAATTTAGCCTATAAGAAAGTGTTCGACAGACTTATACTCATATCCTAGTACCCTTTAGTGTAACTAGAGCGCCTAAAATAGCAAAAGGGTTTTTTTTAAAAAAAGAAAAAGATTTTGTAGACACCAAAGTGGCTGACTAGCAAAAAATATTAGAAAATTGATGAGGTCAAGAAGTAGTGTGTGCAAAATCACCTCTCATGTGCATTGTACATTAGTGACGTTATTCTAACTAGGAATGGGAAAGGAAAGAGGAGGGGAGATAGAGAGAAGCAAATATAGACCAAGCATACCAGCACCCGACTGGCAACTGGGAATTAGTGCTTATGTAAGCACAAAGCTCAGAAGCTTGACTTGACTTTCCTGAAAAACCTGAATAACGTATCTTCTTTACTGGTGGTCGAGTGGAAAATGTTGTGCTAACTCCCCTTTGATGTCTCAGGCAAGGCTGACTAAGAGGCTCTGAGTATTTTTGAGTAATAATATGCGTAGGTATGATCACAGGGGCAATATCACTATGGCCTGAGGTCTATACATCTGCGAATTTGTGGTAACCAACAAAGGTTGCTTATTGACCAATCTCAAAGCTGCTGACAAACCTTAGACAATAGCTAATATTAGCAATGTGATCAAGTCTACGCAGATTATGACTGAAAAATACTGAGAGCTCTTGAGAAATCCCTTCCTGAAATAGGACAAGGAGGTCTGTACAAGGGTGGATCATGAATTCATGGTACAGAGCAGGGGTGGTCATTTCTCTATTATGATGACAGCTTTCAACCACTAGAAAAAGTATGTGTTCAAACCAAGGGTCATGTGCAACAACCACAGAATGCTGATTTGATGGCAAATAAAGTAGTGTTAGTATTCTCACTTAAACTAAGACTAGTGAAAGATAGGTTGAATATGTAGAATGATCATACTCATGATAATTAGATCTTTAGAGAAAATAAGAAATGTAAAATTTGTCTTAATTATCTGAAGGTTACGGTGAAATATGAGGCAATGGTGTGTGGGTAGAAGTATACGAGAGATATCTGATAAATATATATAGATGATTTTATAATAAATAGAAACTAAGAAAGCTTCTATGATATATTATTATGAATTATAGTACCAAGTCTGCTTGCAATGTCTTCTGAGTCAATAAGAAGAGATGAGTATCTCTTTCCGATTCTTGGAAGCCCAAGTCCTCTACATATAGTTCCAGCCACTTATATACAACACCTCAATTGATGCAACAGGGGACACCTTGGCACAAAATGCTTGGCAATAAAACACTGTCTATGTTCAAATCAGGATCATGGCAAGATTGTCTTTTATTCTAATATTATTTTTATTTGAGTTAAAACCTACAGGAGCAAGAAGGAAAAGGAGAGTAAAGGAGAGTATGCCATTGTTTAGGCGATATTGTTAGGCCATATTAGATTGTCAATGGACTTTGTACATTTTGCCCTAAAACCTTATTGCAAAGGTGTCCCCCGTTGCATTAATCGAGGTGTTGAGTATAAGTTGCCGGAATCATACCTGGTTCTTTGATGCTGAAACCTCAGATAATGAGACTTCTTCTGTAACCGGTACAGGTTACCTGTTTAGTTATGAATTTTGTTTTTTTATGTATTATTTTAGGATACAAACTCAGGAGGTTTGTAAGCTTTGTTATTTATTTTAAGTATTATTTTAGGATACAAACTTAGGAGATTCGTAAGTCTTATTATTCATTTTATGTATTGTTTTAGGATATGAACTCAGGAGGTTTGTAAGCCTTGTTGTTTGTTTATATGTTAGGTATCAATAGATACCTTAGGATGTTTGAAAAGGATTGATATGAAGAGATGCATCGAAAGTGTATTTAAGGACCTGGATCTCTCCGGACTTAGAGAGATCAGACTCCAACGGACTGAGTGTTCAATATACTTGGCTAAACAGTTATCTTCTATTCAGTTGGATTGTAATGGGCGCACTGTATAGAGAGGTGAACTCAAAGATTATGGCTACATCAAACTCAAAGTAGAAGATAAAGATAAGGTAATTAATTCAAGAAGAATCAAAAAGGTAAAACTTAATATTATTAAGCTGAAAGCTTTACTCAATAAGTTCTCTTGAGGATCATTGGCTATTGAAGTAGAATGCCAAACACTTAAACTTAAGAAAATATCAGATTTAAGCCTTTAATATTCACCACTACTCTGATCTTGTGTGAGTATCCTGTCCTGCTCAGGGCTGTCCGAGGTCTACCCTCCATCAGGAATTATCCTGCCGGAAGTATCAGACCAGCTCAGGTATACTTAACTCGGTAAATTGGATAAGAGCTTCTGTGATACACCTCTAATACAAATGCAGGAGAAAAACTCTTCCCATCGAAGTCATATCAGTGCATAACTGCCATGACTACAACTGGAGCCAATACCTAGATGGTGGACTCACTGGCCTAGTGGTGCTTTCGTCTATGCAAGCTATTCAGTCTATTATTCAATTTACGTGGCTATTCAATGTGATATTCAGACATGCAAGCTCCCCCAGTTGTATATAATGGTCCCAAGGTTGCGGCCTGTGACCGCAACCCTGGAGGTTCGCAGGCTCACGATCTGGGCACTTCTACAGAGTGCCTGACAGCTCAACGGAAGATTGTGGCTCAACGTGACTTTGTGGCTCACCATACTAAATGTGTGGCTCAACATCACTTTGTGGCTCAGCCTAGCTTTGTGGCTTAACATAGTCATTTAGCTTAATGTAACTTTGTTGCTCAAAAACATATCTAAACTAATAATTACCGGTATCAAGTATCTAGGAAGATTGTAAAAACAGGTATTGTTAGGCATACCGGAAGGCTTAGCCTTCCATTAGTGAATAAAGACCTATAGTTACCCTACCTTAGGATTCTGAGTTCAAAAGAACAAGCCAACACCCCTCTCCCGCACCAGTGTCGGGACAGTGCTACATCGGCAGATGCCGTCGTAGTTGTGTCACCTCACCAAAGACATGGTTATTTGAGCCCTCCTCGTAACCCCATATACGTCGCGGCCAGCTGTCCGGCCGGATCCCGCTCGCAGGATATATGAGGGAAGACCTTTGGCAAGCTTGTGCAAGTGGTTCGAGCCAAATCGGTCGATGTCGCATAAAGTTACTAAGCACTAAAGACGAGAGTCGCGAAACCGGTCACTAAGTAACGGGACGTTTTCACGGACAATGGTTAGGCAACACATTCCATACTCCACGCTCTCGCGATGAAAGTCGCAGAAGTGAATGGTGTTCACAGATGAGGTAGTTTGAGAAATCAGGCATACCCGCACTCACACACGTCAATAGTATCCGTAGGATGCTGACAGAACCATACGATAACGATATGACTATGGAGGGATAATGGCTATTGGTGCGATTATCGTAACAAGTCTATCTTATGCCTCGCAGATGTCGGTTGCAGAATATGTCTGCAATGCTGAGAGGTTCGATAACAAAGCTGGCTCCTTTGTTGGTTCGATCATGGAGACCATTCTGCGTATGCAAATGGAGAAGCAAGACTCCATGCTGACGAAGATGGATCGTAACCAATGGACTGATGTGTGGGAGCATGGTCAGGTAATTTCATGGTGTTGCAATTCGGAAGTCGAAGTCAGATAACAGATTTGTCAGGGTCAAATGGTGTTCGCACTTTTAAAAAGAAGCTGGAGTTGTTAGTAGGTACTTAGTTAGTATGAGAACTAGATGTAGCCCGCGACCACCCAGACGCGGCATATAAATATCGAGGTGCCTCCTGAGCTATTTGAACATTATCAAGCAACAGAGAAGAGATCTTATCAATATAAGTTTTTACGCTAGAAAAATCTTTATCACTTTACCTACCTCTATTTTGAGACATTGAGCCTTCCTAGACAATCTCCGTCTACGATTAAGATTATCAGCCTGAGTTATCTCGAAAGACCTTGAGATAGGCTCCCGCGTAACAGTATATTGATAGTTCTCCTTGTTACCAAGGCTTACTATATGACAACTCTCCTCGGCGAAATAAGTGAAGCGTTCTTTTTCGAACCCTTATCTCTCGCCGATTCTATCTTTGAACATCTATTCTACTCGTTCGAAGTACTTTTAAAAGATTGACCTCATATTCCCCAAATCCTTTACCTTTGCCTGCAAGGCAATACTATTGCCATTGCCCCTACAGCTGCTCAGAGGATCGAGACCTACCAGCAGCAAGAACAAGATCTGGTCCAAGAACCAGACGAGGAGTGGAACACTCCATATCCCACGAGGGATATAAAAACCTACGAGTTTCCAGACCACTACTGGAATACCCCATACCCTACGTCCAACAGGGACAATGAGATTCCGCTTATCTGGCTTAACCCCAAGTCAATTCGATAAGCATCATCAGATATCTCCCAACTGATGCAAATCACCAAATATGACAGAAGAAACCCACGACTTCGAAATGACCGGAGGGGATGAGACCATCATCCATAGCGGAAGCCGAACTTCTGGTCCACTGGACACCAGTACTATTGGAAAGGTAGCTCTTGGACGACTAACGCGAGGACGTTCTAAGACACCTACTCTCAGCTTTATCTCAAGGGAAGAGTTAAACCAATTCGCAGGCCACCTTGGAGGAGTTCTCGGAAGATTTAGTCAACGAATGGCTAGAGAACAGAAATCCATGTACCTAGATATCGGACGACTATCTAGCGAAGGCCAACAACAGGCCAGAGCGTTAGGAAAACTACAGCGCCGGTTGGAACAAGATGAGTCCATACTGGTCGGGGAATTAAACATGTTCGAAAAGACCATTGACAGGCTGGACCAAGAGTTCAGAACTATTCAGGCAGAAATCGTGGCAAAGGTCCAAGCAGAATTCCAAGCCCAACAAGCTCGCCAAGCAGAACAGGCGGAACACAGCCAGCGACAGGACGAGCAGCTTCGGGACCGTATCCTCGAAATAGAGCAAGCCCGAGCAAACGACAATGCCAACTACGTGTCGGTTATAAATCGACACAAGGAGGAACACAAGGAGGCCGCGAGAGACCAACAAGGACGTTATGAAACAGAAATGGCGAAGCTTCATGATATCCTGAACGAATTAAAGGCCCAGGTAGGAACCATATCGGCTCAAAGGTCAGCAGCCCCAACTGTAGTTACTGACAATAGGAAACAGCCCCTACGGAATACCGACGGAGCTCCAGAGAAACGGTCAAATTCCACTTCTGAACAAGGAGGAAACGGGGGAGGCCAAATACCACCAATGACTATGCATGGGGCAGGAGACCCCGACCCAGACGATGGTGATGATGACGACAACGGGCAGGATCCGAAAGGAGGCCCGAGTCGCAAAGAAAAGGGGAAAGGTCCAGAGGGACAAGATCCCGAGGAAGAAGATGAAGAGGAGGACGTTGTAGAAGTCATGGCAAAAGCAATTGCTCGAGAACGACTACTACATACCAAAAGACCCTCTGACTCTCCGTGGGTATTCAAGAATAAGTCCCATCAGGATATTCGAATATGGTTAATGGCAGTTCAAGACTATTTTCAACGGAACAGCCACCAATAGACCATGGAAACAGATCGAATCAAATATGCCATGGGACGAATGGAAGGAGATGATATAGCTCCTTTCACAGATACCTATCGGAAAAAGATGTTGGGGTCATTGGGATATAGAAAGGAGATCGGTTACGAAAGATGGTTCATGTTTGAACAAAAAGTAACCGAATGCTTTGCGCCCACCCATGCGGCGGAGAGAACCCACAAGTTGATGAAACTGGAAAGATATCATGGGGATATACGACAATTCCTTTTGCGAATGGAGAACCAAAACATCAAAGTTGGGCTCCAAGGGGTAGCATGGAGAGACATGCTTGAAGCTCAGATACCGGAAGCCAGACTATTAAGACTATCGTTCGAAACCTATCCCAATGACGAGTTATGGCTGGCAGGTTTCAAAAATGCCATGATTCAACATGAGAATCACGAGGAAGACAATCGCCTAAGACACGGAAAGGGCGAATCCTCGGGGGCATCGATAAGTCAGAAAACAGAAGACCGAACTTCGACAAAGAGCAATCTAGAACCCCCTAAGAGGTATACGGCAGAAAAAAGGGCCGCCTATAAGGGAAAGCCTAAGGTACCCCGTACGAAAACTTGGTCGAAGGAAAAGACAGCTACCAACAAAAAAGAGGTAGTACACATAGACTGGGATAAAGCTCACGACACCATCCCCAAAGATGTTATTGATCGACGAAGAAATAACAAGGGATGTACACGATATGGAATGACAAACCACTTCTGGAAACATTGTCTAAAAGAGCAATCCGTCACGACATTCGGTACCAAAAGGTATGAGTCAATTAAACGAAAACGCGACCAATCTCAAGACCGAAGAAAAAGAGTAGCTGTCGTGACTGAACGAAGCCAAGGAGAAAGTTCACGAACAGTGAACAGAATAGATCGTACGGTCGCAGGAACCTATACGACGGCGAGACACTATAAAGTGCTCTCAGGCACCACCGGCGACGGCGGATGGGTAGTCCAGGTGTAGCTCCGGGAATCGAAACTCAAAAAGAACAATGCGGCGCGCACCTTATGGCTGAGGTTCCAGAACGAAGTAGTCTATATCGAATGAACCCCTTGGTCGGTGAACCTCGGAGAAATGACGATTAGACAAATTGGAAGAAGGGGAACCAAGTCATAAGAAGCAAGAAGAGAATCCAGCCAGGCACCGAGACAACACAGTATCGATGTAATAGTTCATAGAAGTCGTTAGCTGAGTTCGATCGTGTTAAAAGAACAGGAACTGGATAAGGGAACGAACCAGGATACAGATTGAGGAAAGATCGAGTGTCACAAATCGTGACTAAGCAAGGCAGATTTCACATGACTAATAGTTATTAGTCATAAGGTATGTTTCTATGACTCACGATTGTGAGTCATAATTATGTTTCACGCTATGAAGTCAGTTGACTCATAGTTCTCACATGACTCGCACTTGTGTGTCATCGTTATGTTATGATTGGTTGATGTTTCTATGACTCACGATTGTGAGTCATAATGATGTAATGACTTTCGCGCGTGACTCACATTATGAGTCACGAGTTTCACGCAGGTGACGCGCTTTGCGCACCTGACATGTTTTATGTTTTATGATTGGTTTACGGCATGTTGCGCAGTGACTCATAGGAGTCATCTGATGGATTTCGGGCATGACTCATTATGAATCATAGGACCGCGTGACTCGAGTTATGAGTCACCAGGGTTAGGATTGTTGGCGTGAAGGGTCTATAAGTAGGAGACTCGGTCACAGTAGTTAGAGCTCTTCACGCAACCATCTAAGTAATACACCACTCAGATACTGGGACACGGGCCAAGCCCATTGACAGTGACCTTCAATAGGTGCAATATGTTCGAGATACCTAATGCCCTTATCTCTATGATACCTCGCTTGTATGCGAGTACTCTATTCCTACACGATAGGACTTCCTATGATCACTACACCTACAACGAATGCAAGATGTTCGTCTATAACGCTATACGAAGCAAACTACGTAGGCTATGTCGATAGCCTATGATAGTCAGATAGTCGTTTCCCGTTACGAACACCTTCATGGGAGTGGTTTGTTACATTGAGAGACATTGAGGGCCGGGAAGGATGCACCAAAGCGTGATTTGACTTCCGACTTTGCATGTCTGGAAGCCAGCCAACAGAGACAAGACTATTCTACCTCGATCTAAGGGACAAGATGGCCCAAAAATTACCAGAACCTAGCGAAAGCGGACGCTGCACAGTAGGGGATAGATAAAAGACACCGGAAGTGAAAAGCTAGGATACATCGGGTATTCAGACTCACTGTAACAATCCTACCCTGGTGTGGTTAATTATGCAACAGGTAACGAATTACTTACTGAGATTTTTATTAGACTATCCTTATAGTCCTTGGTCGTTCTTGAATACCTGAGAGAGTATTCTTCTTTCCGAGATTAACCTATAATCTCTTCTTCTTCTATAGACTATTTTATAGTCTTCGTATCTCATATTAATATCTTATTGGGGAGAGGTGTAGGGGAAACTTCTTCGTATCTTAAGTCTTGGTTGCTCTGACGCTAAGAGCTTGAGTGCTTGTATACAAGCAAGAGGTAAAGGTAAAGGTATATTGTAGGAAAGTACTTAGATGGTTGGGTGAAGAGCTCTAACTACTGTGACCGAGTTTCCTACTTATAGACTCTTCACGCCAACACCCCTAACCGTGGTGACTCATAACTTGAGACACGCGGTCCTATGACTCATAATGAGTCATACCCGAAATCCATCAGATGACTCCTATGAGTCACTGCGCAACATGCCATAAACCAATCATAAAACATAAAACATGTCAGGTGCGCAAAGTGCGTCACCTGCGTGAAACTCGTGACTCATAATGTGAGTCACGCGCGAAAGTCATTACATCATTATGACTCACAATCGTGAGTCATAGAAACATCAACCAATCATAACATAACGATGACACGCAAGTGCGAGTCATGTGAAAACTATGAGTCAACTGACTACATAGCGTAAAACATAATTATGACTCACAATCGTGAGTCATAGAAACATACCTTATGACTAATAACTATTAGTCATGTGAAATCTGCCTAGCTTAGTCACGATTTGTGACACTCACTATCTAGTTTAAACTATCCCTGAGACCGAGACAGGTGCCACTCTAGCACAAGGGTTCCGAATACGTTGAGGAAGAGCTCGGGCGAGGATAATTACCCGAGCTGTGGCTTTAGTGACTAGGGTACGCTTATCTAAGCCTCAACACCATCCAAGGTCCAACAGGTTTCTCGGTTAATCCCAAACGGTATAAGACGAAGGTACCATTCCCAATCAGTCGCCAATGATCCACGAAATAAGTCGATGATACGGATTGTGGAGGCCTAGTCTCAAGGTGGAGCTATTGTGCGAGACGGTAATGCCTAGTATTTGGGAACTCCTCGGCAGGAGGTAAAGACTGCTGGTAGTAGGCTGCCCGAAATACTAATTCAGAAGTTTATCTGAGGAGTCCTCTCTGGACGAAACTGAGCGGGCGCGGTATTAAACAACCACAGTCAACAAGACAATGCATTTTAAGCGAAAGAACGAAGAGCCAGATAGCCCTCAGAGGCCAATACCGAGTTCTCCAAAACATTATTCATGTCCAGAAGGACCTGCTCAATTTGTTGAGGGCAAACGCACGCGCATTCATTTTTTATTGAATTCAGGAGCTAGTTGCTTCCTAGTAAGCGAAAAGCTATTCGAGCGATTCGACATTCCATAGAAAGTCCGAAAATAACCCATCAAGATAATCGGATTCGATGGACTTTCAAGCTCATCTGGCGGACAAAGATATACCCGCTCCATCACGTTAGAAATCGGAAATGGACACAGGTCTCCCATCTCCACCGAAATAGCGCCCACAGGACGCTTTGACCTTATCATACCCTTTGGATGGTGGTACCATGAACACCACTTATCATATTTAGACGAACCAAAAAAATGGAGTTTCAGACAAATGACATGTCGTGATCATGTTGAGGATGAGGCCGTGAAGGATCTGTTCGAATATGATGAAACAGTTGCATACGATCCAAAGGCCCTGTATGTGGGAAGAATAGGAAGAATAGAAGAAAATGATCCCGTAGAGCTGGAAACTTTACCACAGGAATATGCTCAGTTTAAGCATTTATTTCGACCAGAAGCGTCGGAAAAAATGCCCCCAAGACGAACGTTCGACCACACGATCAACCTTAAGGAAGGATCAGAACCTCCTTGGGAACCCGTCTATCCTATGTCACAGTACCAGTTAAATACCCTAAAAGCCTATCTTTATGAAATGTTGGCCCATGGCAAGATTACACACAGCCAATCGCCAGCCGGACCGCCAATATTGTTTGTACCAATACCCGAAGGTCGCTTACGATTATGTGTGGACTATCGACAACTCAACAAGCTGACGATTCTCGATAAATATCCGCTCCCTTTGATGAGTGAATTACGGGATCGGGTTACAGGTGCCACAATATTCACAAAGTTGGACCTTAAGGATGGTTATCACCTGATTAGAATTAAGAAAGATGATGAATGGAAAACAGCATGCAGAACTCGATACGGACAATACGAATACAAAGTCATGCCGTTTGAATTAGTCAATGCTCCTGCAACTTTCCAACGCATGATGAATAAAATATTACGCGAATTTCTCGACAAAGGAGTAGTGGTGTACTTAGACGATATCCTCATCTACTCCAAGACGCATGCAGAACATGTCGCAATGGTCAGGAAAGTACTTTCGCAATTAATGGAACACCAGTTAGCGGTTTCCATTAAGTAGTCCGAGTTTCATGTGAAAGCTGTTGAATTTCTAGGAAATATTGTGGCAACAGACGGGGTAACAATGAGCACGAGGAAGGTGGACTCCATAAGGAAATGGAAAGCACCAAGGTCGGTGAAAGAAGTTCAAATTTTTCTTGGCTTTGCAAACTTCTATCGAAGGTTTATTGAAAACTTCTCGAAGATATGCAAGCCAAGAACAGAAACGCTGAAAGGGGACAAGCAAAAATTCAGCTGGAGACGAGAGCAGAGTATAGCGTTTGAAAAACTCAAGCAGCGGTTTACGACAGCGCCAATTCTGGCGCATTTCTACCCGGAACGGGAGACGGTAACCGAAACTGACTCAAGCGACTTCGCACTCGGGGCAATTTCATCCCAATTTCAGGATAAAAGACTTCACCCAGTGGCGTTCCATTCCAGAAAATTGAATTCAGCCAAACGCAACTATGAGATTTATGATAAGGAACTCCTAGCCATATTGGAAGCGTTCATGGAATGGAAACACTATTTATACGGAGCGGATAAGCCGATTACGATTTATACTGATCACCAAAATTTGCACCACTTTTTGACAACAAAAAAGTGGAATCAAAGGCAAATTCGTTGGGCGCAGCTGCTTGCATCGTTCAATTTCAAGATTATCTATCGAGCGGGGTCCCGAAGCGGTAAACCGGACGCATTAAGCAGACGACTGGAGTATCGTCCTGAGGAGGGAGCTGAGCATAGCGAACAGTCAATTCTGAAACCGGAACACTTTTTAATAAGCCTTGTACAAGATGAACCGGTTCAGGAGAAGTTGAGAAAACGGATGCTAGTGCAACAAGCAGCCGCCATTCAAGTAATGAAGATGGCAGCAAATGCCACGCTACCCTCTAAAGGCTCAAGGTTTTCGGCAGGACACGACTTGTACGCTCTCGAAGACGTACTGATCCCAGCACGGGGACAAAGGCTTGTCGGAACCGGAATCGTGATAGGGATACCTCAAGGGACTTATGCTAGAATAGCCCCACGAAGCGGCTTAGCATACAAAGAAAGTATAGGAATCGGCGGAGGAGTAATAGACGCCAACTATACAGGAGAAGTCAAAGTCATTATGATGAATCATGGCAAAAGGAGTTATCAGGTTCAGGAAGGGGACCGGATTGCAGAAATGATCATCGAAAAAATAGATATGTCAGATATGATGGAGGTAGATAATCTACAAATGACAGACCGAGGAAACAAAGGATTTGGGAGCGCAGACCTATCGCCTAAGTGAACCATCGCGGTAGAACAGGTACAACCGATCATGTGTCAACTATATGCAGACAGCAGGGAAAACAGATTATTTAGCGAAGACAATATCAGACGAAACCCATGGCTCCAGCAGGAAGAAGTCATGGTATCAAGCGCTATGATATCCAAAGCTCTACTACAGGAATACGAGTTGGAACTCTTGAAAGAAGTCCGAGAAGCGTCTAACTGTGATCTCGAATGGTTGAGCAGAGAAGCAACGCTAAAAGACCTAATAAACCGTGGCAAAGAATTGCCTACAAGTTGGCAATACAGGGACGGGTTCCCTACTTCAAAAATCGACTATACATACCTGCGAACGATGCTCTAAAAATAAAGATTGCAAAAGGATGCCACGACTCGAAGGTAGCAGGACATTTTGGGATGGAAAAAACGATAGAGATAATCACGAGAGACTTTTATTGGAAAGGACTCACCGAATGGATAAACGACTACGTTCGGTTATGTGATAAGTGCCAACACAATAAATCTCCATGACATGCACGATGGGGATTACTTCAACCTCTCGAAACGCCATACGCAGCATGGAACTCTATCTCAACCGATTTCATTACCCAACTACACGAATCACAAGGCTACACTCAGATCATGGTGGTAGTCGACCGATTCACAAAGATGGCACACTTTATCGGTCTTCCAACAAACGCGACCGCAAAGGACCTCACAAACGTTTTCCTACGAGAAGTTTGGAAACTTCACGGTCTACCCACGGAAATCATATCCGACATGGATGCAAAATTCTCAGGAGAATTTTGGGAATCCCGATGCAAGTTGCTAGGGATAAAAAGAAACATGTCGACAGCGTACCACCCACAGACTGACGGTCAGACGGAACGAACCAACCAAGTGCTGGAAGGTTACTTAAGAAATTTCGTCAACTACGACCAAGACGATTGGTATCAGCTGTCACAAATCGTGACTAAGCAAGGCAGATTTCACATGACTAGTAGTTACTAGTCATAAGGTATGTTTATGTTTCACGCTATGCAGTCGTTTGACTCATAGATCTCACATGACTCGCACTTGCGTG
>Ga0307509_10000657_pt1 | contig 58755 bp, 56 predicted proteins | sample 10_EM_MG_FD_202245 | JGI IMG/M metagenome (GOLD analysis project Ga0307509, IMG submission 202245) | Populus trichocarpa ectomycorrhiza microbial communities from riparian zone in the Pacific Northwest, United States - 10_EM | ecosystem: Host-associated > Plants > Roots > Unclassified | place...
CAGTTAGGAGATTGAGAAAGTGTAGCATAGCTGTAATAAATATTTGGATGCGGTCGTCGCTCTCACATGTGGGAAGGGTACCCGGAGGAGCTTAGTATTAATATGAGGACATCAAGCAAAATCAAGAATTCAGAGTAGAATTTGTGACACGCGATCAGGATACCGTAAAACTCATGGTGACAGCGTTAGGAAAAGCCTCTAGGCGTTGGACCAGGATAGCATTAGACTTAGTTCACGATGCGTCAGAGATCACAAGGCGACGTCTGATAGAGTCACGATTGGATCAGGACGCGGCATGTATAGGGGGTAAGATCAGTAAGAACAGACCAGATGTCAGGAAGGGAGAGATCAGGATCGTGGGATCCGGACGAGGGAGGCAGGAGAAGAAACAATCGGGACGAGATGTGGTAAGATCTACGAGCCCTGACGTTCGGTGAGAAGGAACCGGCATCTGGGCACGAGAGTCTTATATCAGACGTCGTCAGGGCGGGAGAGTCGTAGATCAGACGTTGTCAGGTCGGGAGAGTTGTAGATCAGGCGACGTCAGGACGGGAGAGTCCTGGATGAGGCGGCGTCAGGACGGAGTAGTGGAGCACCAGACGCAGTCAGGACGCACAGGACGTAGGGGTCCGAGTCCGGATGGCGTTAGGACGGATGGCGCCAAGTAACGCAAAGTCACGACGCAACGTCGATCCGACGTTGCGTCCTGATTTACGATTAGCGTTCCGGCGTCAGGTGCGTCAGACGCACGGAACGCACGGAACGCAAGGTATTATTTTTGCTGATGTCTGGGATCTCCTGCAAACCATTTAGCACTGTAACTTCATGAATAAAGGTCGTGGGGGAGAGGATCCTATACCATCATGTAACTGGCATCGAGCCCGACAATCCTCCACAATCAGATGCAGAATCGGCCTTGTGGTTGTGGAGGCATCTGCCATCAAGTTCAGGGACCTGTAGATAGACCGCTTTCAGAAGAGTTGGTGGATTCATGAGTTTTGATGTAACGCAGACGTGCCTTATACCACCACGTAGCTGGCATCAAGCCCAACAACCTTCAGCAATCAGATCCGGAATCGGAAAACTGGTTGTGAAGGAATCAGCCATCGAGTTCTGGTATTGCCAGCACACTATTCAGTACTGTAACCTCATGAATAAAGGTCGCAGGGGAAGTACCTTATATTATTGTGAAGCCTGTGTCATGGCCAACAACCTCCCACAAAGGGCATCAGAATCCGTCCTGCGGTCGTGGAGTAATCTGCCATCGAGTAAAATATCGCCAGCTTGATACATAATACACCCTCCACAGAAGACAGTGAATTCATGAGCTCCGATGCGACCGAGATGTACCTTATACCATTGGAAAGCTGGTGTGGAGCCCAACAAACCTCTGCAAAGAGCAGCAAAATCCGTAGACCGGCTGTGCAGTAATCTGCCATTGAGTACAATATTGCTAGGGCTACTATAAAGATCCCCCCTACCGGAGACAGTGATTTCCTGGACTTTGATGTGACAGAGAGGTATCTTATACTGTTGGAAAGCTGGCATCAAGCCCAACAACCTCCCACAAACAGAATCAAAATCTGTCACCCTGTTGTGGAGATATCCGCCATCGAGTAAAATATTGCCAGCCTGCCAGTGATACATGATACACCCTGCACAGAAGACCGCGATTTTATGAGTTTCAATGTGACAGGGACGTACCTTATACCATTGCATAGCTGGCGTCGAGCCCAACAATCTCCCGCAATCGGATTCAGGATCGGAGCAGTGGTTGTGGAGGAATCTCCTATCAAGTTCTGGGATCGCTAGCACCCCACCCCATTCAGCCATCTAACTTCATGAATAATATCCCTCTGGGGATGAACCTTATACCACTGGATAGCTGGCATCAGGCCCAAGAATGTCCAAGTGTCGGATTCAGGATTGATTGTCTAGCTGTCGTGGAGTGTTGCAGCTGTGGCCCGGGAGTGTGGATGTTGAGTGTTGTGATAAAAAGAGTATGTCGCCTCGCGTCCAGTTTGAGGCTAAGTGCCGAGAAACCACCAGGCACTATGCTAGACTTAAGAGTATTATAGCTATCACTCGCTTTCAGACTGGAGGAAGCTGGCATTTTTCGCTCCCTCAAAGATGAAGTTCTGAAAATAGAACTCTAAGTCTTTAGCGCAAATTTAAGATTAAGGATATGATTGCTTTCTCACCAGGTGCCAGCACTAACTATATTTTCTTTGCCACGAAATACTCCTTGCTCATATCCGGGCTAGAAGACAAAGAAGGCTGAAAGGAGAATCAGGAGTAGTGGTGAATCCTGATGTATGATGGTGTTGAGGTTTAAGTCAGGATGCATGGGAGGCAGGATTGCTTAGTTGCATGGGTCCAGACAGAACCCAGTGTACGCAAGAGTCTCCGGAGGCACCAGATACAACCAGATATGACACATGGGTACAAGATGCACAGGAGGCACAGGACGCAGAGTCCAGGCTAGAAGAGTCAGCACGAAACACTACTGTATCTGATACAGGCCACCTTTTTGCTAATGGCAGTGAGGTTCAGAAGCTTAGTATAGCCAAGTAGATTTGCCGATGGACTATGTAGCTTGTATAGACGAAACCACCACTGGGCCAGTAAGTTCCAATAGACATTATCTCTACCGTGGGCATGTTGGTTGCCCACTGACATGCTACCAATAGGAAAGAGTTTTCGCTCATGCAGATGTAGTTGGAGAGACATCACCGGAACCACTTCCTATTTGTGGAGATAGTTAATATCCTAGTAGTCTGACTGCCTCCGAGTGTTGGCTCACTTTAGGCAGGTGAGTTGGACAGTCCTGAGCTGAGCAGGGTACTCATGAAAGGTCAGAATGGTTGATGGGTGTCCTCTGGCTTTACATTATTCTACTTAATCAAAGCGAAAGACACCTTATTCTGATAACTAACGATCCTCAAGAGAACTTATTGAGTGAAGCTTTCAGGTTTAACAATAATAAGTTTTACCACTTGATTCTACTTTGAATTATCTTTATCTTTATTTTGATCCTTACTTCTGCTTTGAGTCTTCGGTATGGTCGCAATCTTAGGATCTGTCTTCCTACAGAGTGCGCTGTTACACCTTTAGTGCTTGGTTCGGCCTACATGGTAGTGGTTTTTTCATAACAAATTTTGCAGTATTCATAGGGTAATTTGTATTTGCCTGCGCTGAGATCTTGGTGCACGTTTATCGCTGCTAACACTATACAAGGGACATGCATAAAAAGATGGTTCAGAGTAGTAGGGATAGGGTTGGCTTGGTTCAAACAAATTGTGAAACACCGCAACCCAACCACCCTCCCACAAAAACTATATTACCATGGTAAAGTACCTCTTAAACCATAGCCCTTTACCATGCAGTCCTCAAATTCAAATGCTGTTTCTTGACTATCACCAATGGACAAGAAAAAATAAAACATACATAATAGTCTAACAGATATGTATAATCTCAACATTTAGATGCAAGAGAATAATAATTTTGAAAATAAGCTATAGGGCCCTTCAGCCTGGTGAAGTAGGAACAGCATGAAACAGAATACTGGTTTAAAGGTTTGAGCACCATTCTCAGCCAGCACTTGTAAGTGTTTGGTTTGATGGTAAATATGCTGGAAGAGGTTATCTACTACATTATCCACTAAAATTTCACTTTATCATTTGCATAGCATGGGAGGAAAACACTTATTCTGTGAAGGTCTTCCCCTCAAGTGTACCACTGCTACTGAGACATTACTTATACACCGTACCACCTTTTTATGCCTGTCCCTTGTACCCATTCCCCATCAACTTTGGCTATCCTCTTCCTAATGGCAGCCTCCTTTCTTATCTCATCCCGTATTGTGGCGTCCTTCTGGTTGCCTAGTCTTTCCACCTGCGCATGAATTCTCTCCGCTTCTTGTTCTGCCATCCAGTCGGCCAAATAGAACCTATCAACTACACCCGCATGCGCAATCCCATAATCCCTCATCCGGGCATTAACTCCCTCCAAGCCCCCAGCTCCATACACACCCGTCACAACCGCACACGCCCAGGTGATCTCCTGCCAGTTTTTGACGCTCGCCGAATATGAATAGGTCCATAACCAATCATACATGCATATAATTTTCTCAATGTCCGACCAGACCGTCAACTTCTCACCGCTAGTGTACTTATGCTTCTTACCCACCTTCGCCCTGAAACCACTGCCCTTGGCGGACATAGACAAAGAGGAGAAAAAGGAGCGCAGTCTCGAGGACCGAGATAGTCGTGAGAAGTGCGCTAACGCGACACTCAACCTCGCTATTTCAGCGTTGATGGCTCGGGCGAAAGCACGGTGGGAGCTTACGATGTGGAGTGCATCGTGGGTCATTCCATTTGGACAGGAAGTCGACGACGAGCCTTCGACAACTGTGGCGGTGCGAGAGGAGTAGAGGGCGCCTCTAAGCACGTCGGCTTTACAAATAGGTTGGTCCCCCAGGATTCGTGAGTTTGACTTGCGCAAGGTATTGTTTGTGTCTATTAACTTGGTGAGGCTGTCGTATATGTATGTTGTTGTTGAAAGAAGGAGCTTTATGACGTCTTCAGGCGGTGGTTGGAGCAGAAGCGATGACCTTGATGATATTGACGTTGTCGCTGCTGTCGCTGCTACAGGGCGAGAAGAGGAACAGGAGGTGATTGCTGGGGCAGTGGCTGGAGATAGAGCAGGTGGCGGCAGTGTTGTCGCCTCGGGTCGTGGTGGTACATGCGGGCTTTTCTGTGACTTGCTGGAGGAAGCTATCGTGCTCGAGGGTGTTGTGATAGTTGTAATAGTAGTGATAGCATTGCTAAATGTACTCGCAGTGGTACAGGGGGAGTGTTCTGAAACCGCACGGCGAGAAGCTCGAAAGGATGGATTATTTCTGAGGGATGACAAGGATGATGACGAGGAGCCCTTGGAACTTGACAGTGAGAGCTTAACTGCCATTGTTCGATAGTATTTCTTTTCTAATTTCCTTGCTTTTCAATTTTGCGTGAGAAGTATTGGTGTGCGGTTGTAGGAAGAATGGGGAGGCGGCCGGAAATTTAGCTCTTCCAATTCATTGTGATGTTTTTAGATGGCAGCGGGGGGAAGGGTTTTTTTTAAGGTAAGGTTATTTGTTGGGTATTAATGCTATTGTACAGGTAGGCAGGCTCCCGTTGAGGTCAATTTGGCCGAGCTGTGAGCAGAAAGGGTAATAGATAGAAAACAAGTGAAAAGATACTGAAAGCCGTTAGGGGATGGAAAATTCAAGAGCAAGTAGGGCCTATGCTCAGGGAAGAGAAAATGTAAACAATCACGGCCCAATTCCGAGACTCTAGGTGATTATTCCTTCGTCCCCCTCTTCCGACTTTTTCTCGGTTGCTGGGGGCGCCGTTTTGGTATCCGGCGTTGGGGTATCAAGTTGCATCATCTCCAATGACTCGTCTTTCTCCTTTTTTTCGGTTGCTACGGCCTCCTTTGGAGGCTCCGGTTCCTTCATGTCAAGATCCATAACATCTTTTTTGTACTCGGGCTGCTGCTTCTCATCGGCTTCCTTTTCCTTTTCCTTTTCGGCCTCCTCCCCCCCTGTTACTTTCTCCCCCATCCCGTCCTTCACCTTCACCTCCGCCTCCTTCACCTCACCCTCCCCATCCTTGACCTCCTTCTCCTTATTAGCACCTTCAATCGCATCCCCCATCTCCTCCTCCTTCTCTTGAATAGGTGTGGGTCTCGGACTCCTCGCCTCTTCGATCGTCGCCGGAGGATCCGGGAACACCGTTCCCTCCGGCTGCGGGCCTACATCCTCCGGGCCCAACGCAGGAGGGCCCTCGGCATGCATACCTGCCTCAGGGGGACTAGAAACCTGAGCCGCGGGAACAATGTTCAATTCCTGTTCCTGCCTCAACAGCTCTCCCTGGCTAACCCCATTAACCCCCTCAGCACCCTCAGTGAGCGGTGATTCCGTCAACCATGGAATAGGGCTCAACAATGCGCCTCCAAGACTCTCGTCGCTACCGAGATTAAAGGACGCAGCACCATTAGGCATGCTATCCACTACGCTCGGCGGAAGCGGGAACGCAGTAGTTGGGGAGGAAACGGATAGGACACGTTGGATTGCATGAAGGTATTTTGACAAGGACTTGTAATGGGCGTTTGGATAGCGGATTAGTTCTGAGAGACGCTGGATGGTGTATGGTGGTGCTGTGTCAAATTGAGTTGTGAGGATACTAGATAAGGAGACCAGCAGTGTCTCGTCCTCCGAATCCAGAGTTCCAGGTGGGGGGGGTGTGGCCTCCTTCACAAAAGGTGCTAGAGGCAGGGATGGGAACGCAGGGACAATAGGTGGAGGCGGCATCTTCGGGGAAGATGATGAAGCCTCATCCTGACTGAAGCTTGGAGGGGTATTCCCAGTAGTTGCCTGTGTATCTGGCTCTGTGATGGTAGAAGCTTCCGCCGGAATGGTCGGGACAGGGTTGACTTGTGAGGGCGCGGCAGAGACAATGTCGATCTCTTCCGGGACGGTGGAGGGCTGAGGCTTTGGAAAAGAGTTGCGAGCAATCTTGGATCTAAAGTTAGCATAGCATCCCCTAGCAAACATTATAGAAAACACGACGGTGAATTCTTCTAACAAGGAAAAACGAGAAAAAAAAAGACGAACGTAGTCAAGCCTCTCAATCAACTTCTTCAATAACTCTGGCCATTCCTCACTGTGAAGTCGAAACACCGGTTAGCAAACCCAACCAAGTAGGAAGACAGGAGAGAAGAAAACTCACACATCGACAGAACCATCCCTAATAATATCATCAAGCACCGCTTCGTCTAAACCACAACCTCCCAAAATGAACGTCAGCCAAACCATACACACACCGCCTGCGGTGAAACCGGCAGAGGAGGGAGGAAAGGAGGGAAACAATCAAACATACCAGCCCTCATTTCGGCCGTCAAGCTAGAAAAAGTAAGGGAAAGAAAAAAGGTTTGGATGGATGAATGACTGGATGCTGTGGATCGGGGAAGAGTAAGGCCAAGAAAGCGCGGTGCGGTTAGGATATCATACAACGCAAAGAACGTGATCTCGTACTGCACTGTAATTTAGCTGCGCGAGCGCTACGGCAAAACAATAAGCCCCCAAGATGATTAGGTAAAGTAGGAAGGGAATAGTATCATCCGTGAAGGGCGGGGGTAGGCGGCGGAAGAAAAAACAAACACAAAGGCATTGTTAGAAGAAAGCGAGCCCGAGTGGATCCTTGCCACTTAAGTTACATTTTGTATCAGTTATGTACCAGGAACGAAACCAACCACCCTCCTCCTGTCATACCAACCTGCTGTATCATACCCACCCACCCGAGTATCGTATAGGTACCACCACAGGACTTCAGTTCCCGAAAAAAAAAATCAAAAAATCAAAAAATCAAAAAATCCCGATGTAAGCAAAATAATATACCATAGTATTACTATAGCATGCAGACCACACCCGCACTCTATTCTTCTACAACATAAAGCACTGGTGAACCCAGAACCCAGCATCCAAACCATCACACACCTACTGTGCTTGCTGGCATCGTGATATGATACCTAAATTCGTACTTCGCATACAGTCGGCTTGAATTCGGGTACCACCCCGGCCTGACCCGCCCTAAGATATCTCTCTCCGACGGTATAGTATATATCGTAGGCCTGGATCTATCATCCTAGCCGACTCTGGCCTTACTAGCTGCCCCTTTTCGTAGCCCATGTCTACCCCAGAATTTTCTTCGCGCGCCTTGCGCGATGGCGAATAAGTTAAGAGAAGGTTAGCGCAATAGATTTTGACTTCCCAAGGACAGTGGCAGGTCTCGCGTTTGGGGCAGGCCTGCTGGTTGATGGAGGTGCGGTGGGGTGAGATGAGGTGGTGAGTGGTTTGGAAGTCATAAGCTGTCACTCGTAGCCTGTATTAGGTGAGTACCGCGGAATGTGGTCTGATCAGATGCGGGAGGGACGAATTAATTAATTAATTAATGGACAGACAGACGGAATATGTGGTAAGCGACTACAACTGAGTGTCAACATGGTTATTTGGGCATTTTTTGAGGATGCTTGGGTTGGGCTTGTGGGCACACGCTATCATGTGGGTCGTTCTGGTGATAAAGAAACTGGAGATGAAAAAAGATTTTTGGTGGGGAAGGAAAAAACAGGGCTGACTTAAATCTTATTCAAACTTGACTTGACTAGACTAAATAAATAGACCACCCTACACTACGGCGCACTCCGTTTCCCCTCCCCACCCGTCACCGGATTATCGTACAGATGGGTGACCTTGACTTTAATGAAAATAATAATTTAAGTTAGGATTGCGGGAAAAAAATTGGAGGAAGGAGAGAAAGAAGGTGGAAAAAAGAGTCGAAGAACGCAGGATATCGCATAAACGCCATAACTAGTCGATCACCCCCGAACGCAAAGTAGAGTGGAGGAAATAACCTGACATAGGGAAGGGACAGTAAATGCCAAAACTGAAAATAAGTAGAATAGGAAAAGCGAAATAAGAAGAAAACCGCTGACACCAATCGACCAATCAAGATAGATAGACAAGAAGGGAGCAAGCACCGCCGAATCGATAGTCGAGGACGAATCTTGGGCAATATCTTAATTCACCGACTTCGATAAATTATTTCTTGCCGGAAAGTTCTCTGACTTTCTCTTTAAATCCGTGAATCTTATTGCGGGCGATATGTCCATCGCGAGAATTGGGCGTGGCATAAATCTTGTTGCGAACTGTTAGCAGCGTTCTTGGGAAGATGGGATGAGCTGGGTAAGGGAGGGATGGAGGGAGGGAGGGGTTGAACATACCGAGCCCTCGACCTTCTGGAATCTTGAAGGGGGAGTCAAAGAGGCGTCCCATTCTTTACTCCTGTCATGAAATCAGCATTGAGGTATGAGGAGGGGCGGGAGAGGGAAGGGGAGGTGTAAATACATTCTACGATCCCGCTTCGCCATGGGCGTAGGGTCGGTAATATCACTCCCATCGCTTCCTCGACGGCCCTCACGACCTTCAGGAAGCGTATCTGGGGCGGTAGTGTCTTCGGTAGTGCGGGGCGTGTCTGCAGTGGTCATATCGAAAGGCGATACTCGGGTACCAGACATGATTTAGGAATTCTTCGAGTGATAAGAGGTGCTTTGGGCGGCTGAGGTTATGGGCACCGGTATATATGGGCAGTGATCGAAGTAAGCTTCTGGAGAGCTGTGATTAATCCTTTTCCAACTGGGGGATTCTCAGCAGCTTTATACCCGACCCAAACCTCAATTTGTGTACTCGGGGGGATAGGTCCACACATTTCGCCCCGCCGCCATTGGATAAAGATTAATCCAGTCTACCGCTTGGCCATCACCTCTAACACCTATCAGCGCCTGCGTTCTCCCAGTGGCACCCAGTGACGTACGCCTCCACGGAGGATCAGCATGGGAACTGCCGTATTAGGGACGCTTACACAGCCCACCGATGTGGGGGGGTTTTGCCGCTTTTGTGGAAGGCGTTTTAAGCCTATGTATGGTAAGCAAAACCCCCCGAAAGAAATGTATGAACATTCGACTTCTGTACGGTATTTCCGAATGTCAATACCGTACCTATCGATAGAGAATCAATTAGAGGACAACTCCAAGGTCCAATACCTCGAAGTGCTTGTGTTCTAGTTGAGTAGATGGAAGGAAGCGGGTTGTATGGGAGCAGATAACACATGTAACGCTGTGGGGCGGCCAGGGCCCGCCGGCGTCCTGCTAGTAAGGCACCGGCGGGCCCTGTTTGGGCCTGGTCGCAGAGCTAATTTGGATTAGCGAATGGGCGGAATCTTGGATTTTTCTTGGATTTTGCTAAAGAAAGCCCCATCTACGGTGCTGTGCCCGCTGGTTTAGTTGGAATGCAGATACCTTGGCGTCAAGGTGCCTGCGTAGCCGGCGACATTTTTTAAGGTCTCTGAGATAGAAATAAAATAAGGGATCTACTTGTGGAATGGTTCATAGCTTTACAGCACTACTTGTGGCACAAGTACAGCGTTAACTGGCGAGGTTCGCCCTCTACTCGTATGTTGAAATAGTCTAAAGTATGTACTCGAGTAGAAGCTCAAGTCAAACATCCAAGCCAGTCCAGGAGAGGCCTAGTTTTGGCTAGGTGCTTTGTTGCGAACTTGAGAAATGTTAGAGGGGAAACCCTCAGACCCGCCATGCCCTGAGCGAGGTGGTGCCCTCAGCGAGGCACGGTAGAGTTGCTGTGGCGGAACCGGTGTTTAGTATCATAGGAGTCCTCCTTGGACTATGAGCGCCCCGCCTCGCTGAGGGCACCACCTCGCTCAGGGCACGGTGGGTCTAAAGTTATTTCTATGATGGGTTTCGCACACCATTGATGGCGACGGCTTAGCAACTGAATCAGTCTCTTCGTGAGTTTTCAAGCGCTCGAGCTACCAGCGTCTCTAACCTGCGCCCCGTGCAGAAGTGGCAAAACAGCCCAAAAATCAATAACCTTGATCCTCTTCAAAGAAGTATTTCCTGGGTCACGTCCAAGATTTATGGGACCCCTCCTGTTTATCGTTAGGTTTTCGTGCCAAAGTGTTCGTCTTTTTGTCCCAGACCTTGTTGAAAATGTTTGAAATCCGGGAACAGAAAGGAGGGGGTCTGCCCTCCACAAGTATTGGTGGATTTTTCAGCCCCGCGCTTGTCTTATTTTCCCCGCATTCATCTAGCCCTGCGACGCACGGACTCCCTACGATTCGCGATATCGCTGTTTTCTTTATCTTCCTTGCTTGCCGAGTTCTTGGCTCTTTCATTCCTTGGCATATTTCTTGATTCTGAGCGATTATTCAGACGGATACTGGTATTGAGGCTTGTCTATCTGATATCAAGGCCTGCCTATCATCTATCATCTTAGGAAGGAAAGCTCGTCTTTTGAGTGCTAGTATCACTGATTCATACAGAGAGTTCAAGCGGCATGGTGTGAATCCGATAGAATCGGATTCTGCTGAAATCCCCTTTGTCCCACTGATCGATTCCCACGGCCAGTCGGGCCACTGACCAATCGGTGGTGGGGGCTCCGTGTGGAACCAAGGCCGGCGCTACTCCAGATAGAGAAAGCAGGCGCCTCAAGTCAGCTCCACCCAACGCCTTTGAGATCTCTGGCGAAATGGTTCTTGGGGCTACGAAATGTTAAACTCAGATCCTCTACTCACTCGTCTTTGCCAAGAATACCTCCGTGAGCCAAATATTTGGCGAGAACTCCAGCAAAGTATCGGCTGGCGGAGGTATTCTTGGTAAAGACGAGCGAGTACTGTATTTGCCTGTGGACTTGCGGATGCGGGATAACTTAGGCCATTAACCACTTTTATTGGAGAGATTGTGGAGTGAGAGATTCTCGCTCTGAGCTGCCTGCCAAAGGCGTCCGTCTTTTTGGTAAGGCCTCACATATCATAACGTTCGGAGGTGCAAAAATGCACTTGTAAGCACGGCCATCCTTCATTCGCATTGGCCGGGGTGCGCTGCCTCTAGTGTCATATCACGGCCAATCGAGGGTCCAGTTGATCAACCTTCAGGGTTTGAGCAGCTAGAATATCCCATCAAGGTTCCCGGAACAACGGAGAGCATATTCGTAATTGAACGGCGTTTGCAGAGACGATCACTGCTGCGTGGTACCAACTCAAGATCTAAGCAAAAAAAAGCCGAATCTCAGAGGTAGGCAAACTAGTCGCGCCCACAAACTTTGTTCAATTACGACTGCTGTACTGTGCTCTAAGCAGTGTAACTTCACGGCCCAGCTCACTGCACTACCCTAAGTCATTTGGGAAGAATCTTACGCAACACTAAAGATGATAGGGTATTTGCCCGTAATAAGCTGCGTTTAGCTCTATCCCATCGCACAGGTACACGCAAGCACAATGCGGCTTAATCGAGGGAGAATATCAGGATTGGAGGACCCAGCATCGCGGGTCACTATAAACAAGCCTTCGCCATGCCTGCCAACGGAATTACTTCCGAATCACCCGAGTGCGTCTATCCGTTCCGCAAAAACGGGTTTCATTCAAGGAGTGGTTCCTTTTTCATTTGATCCTAGAGAACCCTGAGACTCCAACCTCTCCGAGGTATTTCACGGAAAAAGCAGCGTGAGAGAATTAAAAGTTTTCAAGCATGTAGGCTTCGTATGCGGGTTGTAGGATATCCTATGTCATACGAGAACATACCTGAAAAGACTGGGCTGGCACAGCTGATCCGATCACTTCCCCGAGATAAGCTGTGCAATTCAACTGCGAACACCAGGAAAAGGGACCTTGTTGGGGGGGTTTTTTTGTTTTTGGAAAAAACCCACCCCCTCGAAGACTGCGGCTTTAACAGCCCCTAGATCCCCCCGGGGGGACGTAGAATACTAGCTTGTAATCTGCTAAGGCTGTGCTAGATATTTCGTTACTTGGGATAAGCGCTGTCTTGTTGGTTGTTTGTAGAGACCTTGGATATAATGTTTGAATGGGGTATGTGCACGTCCGCACCAAGTTTATACTCGCCTGATTGTTTATTAGACTGCTGTGCGATAGCTTGGAGATCATGAGGTCTTGTTCCGGCTCGTCGCGGTAAAAGATGGATGAAGGCAGGTCCAAATAAAGGTGACATGCAACTGCGCGACTTGTGCGTATACTGTAGCGTAAATGTGCTAGGACGTTGCAGTTGTCTCTCCTAGTATAAAGCGCCATGCGTATTCCTGCTGCTTTGTCTCCACTGGGAATCGGTTTGCAGTTTTTTCCCGTTGAATCCCAATGCCCTTTTCCCATTCGAGTCCATACGGTACTTACCGAGAAGAGGCTAGTTTCTGAGTGCCGAGTCCTCGAGTGGTATCGTACCAGATGAGATATATTTTGTCTTATTAAGGGGAAGGTACCATACCGATACTCGAGTACTGTACTCGTACTGGTACAGGCATTGAAGGACTACCGTACTGGTGTTTGTGCTACGGTGCGAGAACGGAAGAGTGTGGACTGCTGTAAATGCAATGCAACGGAGCGTTTGCCGAGTAACCGCCAAGCATGTGAGCGATATGTCGTGATTTTTGATGCGGGAAGAGTGGGGGGGCTGGGGCTGGCGATTTGTCTAGGATTTGATACATATCGCGAGAACTGAGATAATTTTGGATATCTCTAGGACATTAGTTTTGCCTCTCCCAGTATGATAAGCTCTAAATCTCTTTTCGCTGCGTTTTATCACTCTGGTCCAGAGGGGAAAGTCTGAACGTCCTAGCTTCATTCTCAGTTTTCAAGACACCTTGGAGTTGCATCTGGTTGTTGCAATGGGGCCTCGAGATACATGTCAAATCCATATGATATTCTTTCCTCCCTCTCCCGTCTCCCCTCTTCCCTGGGTGTGGTAGGGCTTAGGAGGAAGCGTGCTTCTATTCTCCCGGAATTTGCGAGCATTTGGTTTTTTTTTTGTTCAATTTGATGTGTATTGGGCGAGCTATCATGCATCAACCCTAGAGTGTAATCCTGACCGAGGCTATCTGTTCTCGCACCGGAGTATGAATTTGTTAGGATCCGAGGGCTGATAATTGATGGACTGGAATTCCATCCTGGGTGGTTAGTCTAATAGAAGCTAATGTACGCCCAACCCTCGTGTTGCGCATTCGAAGGAGTAAGCCTCGGGGGCTCGCATCACTGGTGATATGACACCCTCTACCAACAGGATAGTACCGATATGTTATGTTGAACCTACTATGAGCCTGGGTTCAATGGCCAAACAATGTATAAGGCTTTTATCGAAGCTGTGGGGCCTTTAGTAAATATGTAATGGGAACGACGGAGGAGGGAGATCCTCGGTGAACAGTCATCCACCTACATACATTCTCTCCCCCGTCAGCTTTTATTCTTATCAAAAAACTGTTGGGGTGAGAACTACAGAGTATCAAATAATGAAACCCGTCTCCCATAGTGTTGAACCCAAGGCTAATATCCGGGTGATACTAAATGCTGGTATTGAGGACTCGCCGACCTCCAGAGTTCTGTTTTGTCTCTCGATAGGAGCAGTGGCCAACGGCCTTAGTTGCCGAAAAAAGGGAGAAGAGATCTGGCCTCGATATTCTACTGAGAGCTATACAGCTAGAGACCGCCGGAGCACAGAACTGATCAAATAACAGAAAGCGTTTACTCATCTAACGTTGGGCCTGCACTCGATCCCTCATGGTTGGCCCGGTAAAGCTCACAACTGGGATGCAATGCGTTAGCTTTCAAAGTAGGGTCAAACTCTAGTATCTGATATCTTCTTATTCCGGGATAGAATCGGTTTTAGGTGGGGTTAGGATATTTGCCTATTTACAGCAGATGTACTGTAGAACCGAGCCGACTTCCTACGATCTTTCGTTCTTTGGCAGGAGCTTGAAAATAAAGGCTTTTAAGTCACTGATATCACATTCCTTCAACATCAGGAGTAGATTGACACAGTGAACCGAACGGCGCACTTTGACGCTTTCATCCCAGCACGGAATCTTCTGCTCAATTCATATTTGTCGTATGTTATTACTTCACAGTTTTAAGGTTCGCTGAGACGGTGTGGGTCATGTACTGTGTGTAGTTGTGGTGGTCACAAAGGGTGAGCAGCACTCACAGGTGCAGACAATTCACCCATGAGCGTAACCCCCCAAGACTAGAAAACCGCGGCGAACTGGGAGAATAGACTTCCTAGCAGCGCCATTCTCTGTGCACCTACGGTATGTGAGGATATCAGGAGATCTTGTCCTTGGGTTTTATCAAAGAATAACTGAACACGTCTACAAAACCATTTATTTATATAGAACTTTTCCTACTGCCACTTGGCCATCTTTTGTTTCCTTTTTAGTTATCTGCGGTAACCAACAATCCATAACTACCTAGTTCCCATTCCCAACTCCAAGTTACCATATCTTTACTTGCCAGCTACCATATAAGCCTCTGGGTGGAAACTCACGCACAGCACCAATATGAAAGTGAGAACTCCTGCATTGTGCAAGTAGGTAAGTGAGAGCCTCGAACGGTGCTCTCAGTTTATATATAAGACAGATTCCTGCACACCCTTGGACATCCATTAGCTAGCTTCCCCTAGATCCAGCGACCGAAGGCACCGGGGCTCGAAAGCGCTTCCATGCCCAAAGCCGGGGCGGATCTGTGAAATACCGACTATGGCCCATTTCTGCTAGGGTAGGAGAGGAATCACCCTAAGCATCGATGCTAGCGAAGACATTCCCTTGGGCGGGTAGTCGTAATGGCTTTACGTTAGTCAGTGAAATAACGATATACATGCTCAATACATCTCCCACATCTGCCCCCAACCAAAGCCCAAAGAATATTCTAAGAGGCCTCTACAGTGGTTGGAAGGGGTTAGTAGTATCGTAATTTTCTCACCCCATCGTCAAACTCCTCAAAAGTGAAACGTTGCCGACAAGTTCCCACAGTAGGGGTTACGGGGCCGGCACCTACTAACACTAACGAGAACAGAGAAGCTTGGGAGTTGGACTCCCCCTTGGAGGAGTATCCAGTATCATCGGTATCAGAGAAAGAAAAGAAAAAGCCAAACGGAAATAATAACTGGCTCGCGAGCCACACTCTCGCTGTTGGGTTGCCACTAGCACACTAGGGGCCTAGGGGCCTATGTGTGTGTTTGATTTGCTATGAATTATGTGGTATAATAGATGTGTGATAGTAGGTGATGGAGGCCATCTATGTCATGAAATCTGAGGGAATCGGTTGAACCTGCCAGATTAAGGCATAGATAACCTCCCGGTCACCTAATAGCTAAATCGAAGCAGGCAAAACCCCAGCGGTCTGCTTGATAAATTTTTGGTAGGTAAGAGAGTTGATCGTAACTGGTTTCCTTATAGAAGACCCATCGCCAACCAGTGGTTGTCAGGGTTTTTGGGCGGTCCATCAAAGCATTCGCTAGTTTCGGCACTTACCTCCTAACCATCCTCCTCATCCCAGGCACGACCCTACCCCCGGCTGACTAGTGGCCATAAGCCTTTCGGATCATGCAGCCTAAGGTTGCCCAATTATAAGCCCAAACGATACACAGGAACAGTCACACAGTCTCACTCGATAAAGCTATCTGCACTGTGTGTTGAAATAGTGCTTCTGGATATCTACTTTCTACGTCTTTGAGTACGACAAAGCTGGTCAGCTTTCTCTAGGTTCGGTTTACCGCTGTCCGAGCTCAACCCATCCTATTCGCCTTTTCCCCCGTGTCATCGCTTGATCAACTAGTCACATATGCAATTCTGTTCTCATCTGTTCGGTCTTGTCTTCCTTATTGCTTCCTTTGATCCCCTCCCCACCACTGATATATGTTGCTACTTCACTACATAAATAGTGTGTCTCTCCTGCACTCTCAGATAGAAGAAAGTTCTAGAACATCTCTCGCTCTCTTAAGTCCCTGGTATACAGCTTGTGCATTCGATCTTTGTCAACACTGTGCAATGGATGGGAACATTTGCTACGGAAATTTACCCGTCGTGTGACAAAGCACTCTGGGGTAGTCTCCGTTCCTACCGGTATTCAGGCATTTTGATACCCGGACGGATACGGTATATAATCCGTTCACAGGGCCGGTTTTTCTTTCTTTTCTTTCCCCCCCTCTTCTTTTCTCTTCGTCTCACTCCCTTCTGAGTGGAAGTTAAGTTATTGGTATTGTATCCACAGCGTAGATCCATTGTCGGGGGCACCGATAATTTGGAATATTCATCTGCCAAAGGCACAAACTACAGGTTCATTCCGGGGAGGAGAGTAGGGAACTTGCAGTCTATAATACAATGCACAGTAGGTAGTCCGGGGGAGTCTAGTTCAAATACGGCACACTATAAAAAGGTTCGGCCTATACTGCGATTGGCACCAAGGAATACAGTAGGGCTTCGGAAGGAGAATCCACTACCCAATCACTGATCAGCATACCCCTGTTCCCTCGCCCGTAGCGGGAAGGGCTGGTAGGCGGGCACTCTGGGGCTGACCGGGGCCTGTATATATATATATATTGCCATGATATCATATATCCACCTCCTGTAGAGAGTTGAGCTCCCAACCTCCCCTCTGACCACTAGTCCATGGTATTTGGTCTACAATCCTACACATTTTTGGAGAGTTCAACAGTCGGGTAAAGAAATTACTATGCGCCCCCGTTTCTGACTTATTAGGTGACCCTGGGGGACTCTCTAGATTTATATTCCAATAAATAATACTATAGGTACGGAAAATACAACGAGCGTGAAATCGTACCCCATTGGAATAATGTACTCGAGTAAAGCCATTACTACCACTACTTCTGCTCCCCGCTGAGCCGATACAACCACCCCTGATGCTAAGGGCGATCTCCCTAGCCCCTGCGGTTGGAGTAGGGACGTGGATAATAAAAATTTTGCCACACACACGCTCCTTAGGTATACTGGACCGGTAGCCACAAACAGATTCTCTACACTAGCTCACATAATCTCTCGACTGAGCTACTGGAGTGTTGTACTGTACTGCGCCGTGCCGTACATCCAATAATCTCCAGTACCCAAAATTCACGCTGTGAAAGGCTAGATACTCCACTCGCAGTCAATGATAGCCATAACTCCCGGCCAATCCGACACTTCCACAACATGATATGCGGCCAGCACTCGGTCAGCCTCCTCGCCCCTCCAAATAATTCTACCCTATCCAGTCCCTTACACGCAAACCGGCATATCCAAAACTCCAGCCTACCCCTCCTTCCTCCCTAGCTATCATATTACTACCCCAGACTTCCCCTTCCCCTACGGTACCAGAACAGGACCACACACTCCACCAGAAGCCATACTACGCTCTCCCACAATACCTCGTCTCTAATATTATTATAACATTCCAGACTCCAGCTTACCAATACACTAAAACTACTATCATACTCCCACTATCATATGATATAACAAAAAGAAAAAATAATAGCCCCGCCCCATCATTTCCGCTTCCCCCAAATCATAACAATAACACACCATTGCACCCTATCACACCGTCACACACATACCACCCAACCCAGAGATCTCAAAATTTTATCCACCAATTGAGTAATAACTATGATAATAATATTATTATCATTGCAACTTTAAAAACTCTCTCTACACAATCTAAGCGAAGTTGAAAAGGAAAAGGAGAAGAAAAAAAGAGAAATGAAATTTTTTCTTCTTCCCTCCCCAGCCTTGGGCATGACGTTACACGTCAGGCCTTGTTTTAAGTATGATAACAGATCTCCGGTTTTTTCTCGGGACAAGGCATCGGTTTGTTTTTGGAGGGTTAGAATTTCTCTTTCGGAACGAACTTTACAACTATGGGTGATAATACTTTCTCTTTTTTTCTTCATCCGGTCACTCATTTGCCTTATGACTACATTTGTCTAAGGCATGAGGCGGGAGCTTTTTCTTTCCTTTTTTTCACCCTCCAACTTTCGTTCGGATTGCCTACGGTAGTGTTTTTATAATAAAGTTGCCATAAATGTGAAGAGGTCTGCCCCCCCATCCCGATCACAAGGCACATCCTCCCCGTCAAAACCGTAGTGCCCTATCGTTGGTGGATGAGTACTCGAGTACTCGTACCGGTAATGAACCAGCGAGCGAGTGAAGGTCCGTGAGCAAGTTGCAAAAACGCCTGTCGGTAGAAACCTTTCCAATAGCCACGGGATATGCGCCAACAATACCACCAACCAGGACAACATACTTGCCCACACCAAAAAAGAAAAAAGACCCCGTTGGTGAAAAAGGAAGGGGGGAGAAATGGAAGCAGGGAAGGTGCTTCTGTTCTCGAGTACTGTACGATCCAAGTGCACACTTGGGAATTGTTGAGAAATTAGCAGGTCTTAGGATCTGCGTGTTGTCATCACGCGCATATTTTTGAATTTTACTAGTACACCGAAGCTGCATACTGAGTATTCGTACAGTATCATATCGGTCAGAGTTAGGTGCAGTAATATCCCTATAAGAACTTCTGTCCGAAAATGGTATGAAAGACTCCCCGAAAAAAAACCACTTTTTTCTACAAATCAAAGAACACACGAGGGAGGTTGAAGGACCCACGATGCGCCGTTTATAAAAAAGACAAAAGAAAACATCTCTGAACAACCCAGAAAAAAGTAGTTGTCAGATGTTGAATGAAACCCAGCCATTGATTCCCTGTTTACCTTTGTTGAAAACGCCGTTTTAACCCCACCGTACAGAATCCCATCCGTTCCATCAGCTATCACATGATAAAGCTCAATGCAAAACAGGTAGTCGAAGTTGAAGTCGTCTACCGAAGATATATCATGAAAGAAATAATAAAGGAAACCCCATTTGAGAAAATAAAAGTCGTAATAAGATAACCAAGAAGCTGCTGTTTATTTAAAGTACAAGCTTCTTGGGCTTCTCCCAAGAGAAGTTCTGATTGGTAAAATGACCTTAGAACAATGTTAGAAAATTGCCAAACCAGCGAGAACAGAGTGTGGCCTACCATTCTTTGCAGTTTGGAAATAGATCGGCTTGGCCAAATCAAGCTCTTTGACAATTACACCGGGCCTCAAGTCAAAATTCTTGTTAATAATCTCGACCAATTCTTCGTTGGTCTTGTCAGAAGTGCCATAAGTATCAACCTATTGGATTGTTAGTTAAAGAATGTTCGGGAAAACAGCAGGATAGCTAACTTACAAAGATGGAAAGCGGGCGGGCAACACCGATGGCGTAGGAGAGCTGGACAAGGGTACGTCTGGCAAGGCCAGCAGCAACTAGGGACTTGGCAATCCAGCGGCCAACATAGGCGGCAGAGCGATCAACTTTGGAGAAATCCTTTCCGGAGAAAGCACCGCCTCCGTGAGCACCCCATCCTCCGTAGGTGTCGACAATGATCTTTCTACCAGTCAAACCGGCGTCACCCTGGGGACCACCAATGATAAATTGGCCGGAGGGTTGAATCTATGTAGAGAATTAGTGATTAAGCGAATAAACTTTCAGAACGGGGAACAAACATGATAGATGGTCCTCTCATCCAAGTACTTAGCTGGGATGCTCTTCTTGACAATCTTCTCCAAAATCTCCTTTCTCAATTCCTCTGTGGTGATATCCTCAGAGTGCTGAGCAGAAACGACGACAGTGTCAACACGCTTGGGAATAACGGCACCACCGTCATGCTCGTACTCAACAGTGACCTGGGTCTTAGTGTCGGGTCTGAGCCAAGGGAGACTTCCGTCACGGCGAGCCGCAGACATGTCGGCATTGAGTCTGTGTGCAAGCACAACAGTCAATGGCAAAAGCTCGGGGGTCTCATCGGTGGCATAACCAAACATGATACCCTGATCACCAGCACCTAGGTCTTCAAGAGCCTTGTCAATGTGAACACCGGTGGCGATCTCCTTAGACTGCTCCTCAATGGCAACAAGAACATTGCAGGTCTTGTAATCAAAGCCCTTGCTAGAATCGTCGTATCCAATATCCTTGATGGCGCCACGGATGATCTTTTGGTAGTCAAGTCTCGCACTAGTAGAAATTTCACCGAAGACCATAATCATACCAGTCTTGGTGGCGGTCTCACAAGCAACCTGAAAATTCTTGTCAGCATTGGAGTCATAATGAGAGAATTATGTGGCAACCGACCTTCGACAGAGGATCCTCCGCAAGACAAGCGTCGAGAACGGCGTCAGAGACCTGGTCACTATTTCAAAGTTAGATTTCGCAGAAATAGCAAATGGCTACCCGCAATGGCAGAAGCAGGATAGATGGCTACTCACGCAATCTTGTCGGGATGTCCCTCGCCGACGGACTCGGAAGTGAACAAGAATGTGGAAGGCATTTTGAATGTAGGATTGATCGAAAAAGTTGCTAAACTAAAGTGAAAGGGCGCCTTGAGGGATTGTTGCTGAAATAGCTCGAGCCGTTTGGGTTCTTGCGAGAGTGGGAGATGGGGCGAGGTTGAAGATGAGGAGTGGAGAGAGAAAAAAACTTTAGATCGAGGGTCCCACTCCTTTTTAGCTTTGCACGGCGCTAGCACGGGACCCCTGTCACACGCTTTCTTGTTGGGATTGCACCATCGAGATGACACCCTTGCGACTCCCTCGAGCTCCACAATTGTATTGTACCCACCTCTGCTTCACTCCAACGTCGCTCAACTGCCCGAACAAACTATCATACCGCTCTACTCGGTCTCATACGATCAAGTTTGACGATAGTCTCCGACTCTTATTTTCTGAAAACTTCAATGAACGAGAGCAGCGAAACTCTAGCTTTGTTTTGCGCCTCCTACTCGGGGCCGACCGTGGCGGACAGACCTTTCAAAGTGCAATCAAGATCTTCAGTATTCAATAGGCTTCTGGATTAGGGACGCCTTCCGCCGGGGGGATCAGCTTATCCCCTAGTGCTTTGTCTTTTACCTCTAGTAAACTAACTCTCAACGTTAGATCTCCAAAACAACAGTCACCTAGCCCTTTAGGAGTGAAAAGTAAACGCATTGCGATATTCACAACAGCGAGATGTGGTAAGCATCCATATTGAGGGAATAGCATCATGGTTTGTCAAAGGGTGTCCAAATAGAAGTTTTAGGTTCATAATAGCTAGCGGTCTAAAATCATATATCCTCCAAGAGTAATAGAGCTAGGGGCAGACACTATCTTCAGATCAACGGCTGACAGAAACCCAGCTGAACCCGCGCGGAAGCCAGGGGTCTGAGGTTCGTTTAGTTTCGACATGATAAATGTTGTGAGTCTGTCCTGACAAAGTCTTAGGAAAGCGTAGGAAGTAGGAAGATACTGGCATAAAGAAAATTAGAATAACGGTTGGAACGATAAAGGACTGAGATGATTTATACTGTCAAAACTCTGACGCCTGGTGTATTCCTAAGGATCTTTCGTTCAGGCGACCCCCTCCAACATACGCTCGCCCAGTGTCACAATAGCTATTGCAGAGCTATGCTCGTGAAGAGTGTTTGAATCTTGGTGGTGACGACAACTAAAATCATAAGTCAGCAAGGAAGAGAGAGACACTGTTTGTTTTGGACAAAGACAAACTCAGACAAGTTTCTATCCGACCTTTTTTACGTATCCTCAACTTTGCAGGTGCATTACCTATCGTACCAACACCATCTAGGAAGGGAGACTCCCCGCAAAGGAAATAGGAAGAAGTCTCTTTTACTCAGCGAATGGCATCCCTACAAAGGTGTTTAGTCCAGTGCAGAAATGGATTATTTGTCAATATGGGGGTATTAGCACAAGATACCCGTTATACATACCGCAGAGCTTTTTACCGGTGTGTGATCCCGACCAAGAAGGTACGAATACAGGAACCCCTACGCTAAGGCAAACTCTTAATTTAAGCAGAAAGTTATTCATCAATTTCCAATTTAGATTGCTTCATATTGAGGGACCAATTTCCCCATCTAAATTGAATCTATAAGTTGCGGACGCATATCTAAGTTCTAGCAACAACCTTTTTTAATTCTTGCCCGAGGTAACTTATAGGGACTTTGCGGATGCATCAACTTCGAAATAGACCCTTCCACAGCAAACCTACCTTAAGAATAATCCACAAAGTGTTCTCATTTGGCACCCTTTTATGAAATAAAACGGGAGGGGAGCAGCTGAACGGGCCGGTGCCGCAGCCGCCGACTACAAAGATAGTGCACCAATGCTTACTCACCCTCTTCACAAAATAAACATCAAAAACCGAATTTCCTACACGCCCCCCCACCTTACACTTTCCGAGCAGTTGAAAAAAGCGAAATGACGATGGCTGAGAAACTTAGGTTTCCCCCGAGGGTAGTGAATATAGAACATCTCGACATTTGTTAATTGAACCGCCGGGTTGTCTCTAGCCCCAGAGAGAGAGAGGCTGGATCTAACAAGGTACGGGTTGGAGTGATATCTCGTGATTCACGCTAGTGGACCTTGATGAGTGGTCTTATCAGTGTGGTATTTTAATCATCACTAATTGTGCATTCTACAGAGCGCTGACATATTCATTCAGTTCACAGGTGAAGGAGAACCAGTATCAATCATTAACTAACCTTCAAACAGGGTACGATACTCTAAAAAAGAAACAAAAGACAGGTCTACAGGACCATCGAGCTGCATACTGCATTGCGGAAATCCCCATATGCAGCAACCTTTTTGTTTTTTTTGTTTTTTTTGAAAAATCAACAAATTAGGCGATCAGCTCCCCTTCACCGCTTGTCCCCTTGTTTCCTGCAGGCACTCGTTGGCATATTTTTCCAATTGTGATATATTCTCTATTGTCCGACGGGAAGGTCGGGGTAGTAGACCCCGCAAATTTGGTATGGATACCAGAATCCACTACAATAGGCCGGAGAGGTAGCCTTTTAAGATAATAACATACTATAGATTAGATCGCGCAATGCGATCACCCGCCAGGAACTTACCTGTACCTGCACAGGGCTGCAAGCAAAATTCTGCATGCATAGATGCACCTCGTAGAACTTAGCCGCGACTCATGGTCGTCTTCTTACGTGGGAAGCATAGCTATATCATATTATAGGAATATCGGTACTGTTATCCCCCATGTCGTATAGACCTCTAAAGCGCCAATTAATATGTAAAAATTGGTAATCTAGCAACCGTCTAAGCCATTCATGACACAAAGTGTAGTATCAGTATCTCTATGAACCCTTGCTCTCGGGGGTGTCATTAAAACCCAGAAAATTATTTTGTCTATTCCATACAATTCTCTGTAGAGACAAGGGTTAAGTTTTCCAGTTTTTAACGACCCCGCCCCCTCCTCAAGGCCAGAGGTAGGCTTCCCACCAATGCTCTTCCCCCCGAGTAGAGTGGAGAAAGACAGAACGTAGTGTTGGTGTGCCGGTATGGGGGTCGGCAAGAAGGTTGCCGGTCCGGATGCGGCCCCGAGACCGTGACAGGGCGTTGGCCACCGGCATTGCAAACATCTCGTATTCCTACAGTCTCTCAACTGGAAACTCGCATGTGAAAATTTTCGAGCGATTTATTGGATGAGGCTTCGTACTGTGCTCGAGTGCTAGGGTATGGAGGAAAAAAAATCGGAAAAAATGATCAGTGAGGTAGTATTTACAGTAGGGCGGAGTGAGCAGGCAGTTGGTATACATGGAAAACAACAAGCTCTGGTAGACACCCACCTAGAGAGGATGCCAAACACGTTATCTCACCAATGATAAGATATTCCGAGTCAATGGTTGAAAACTACGATTGGCCTTATAGAGGCTAGTTGACATTCCTAGGAGCCCCTCATAATCCCCAAGATTCATGCATCTGCATTGGAGAATAGTAGACACCAATGCAACCAGTCTGGGCTTCTAACTTCAACAGCCCTGTGTTTCACTCATAAGGTTTATTTATTGATCAGCGTAAATCCCTGTTTGCCAGTGTCAGTCTTCCGATCCTCCAATCCATACCCTAGTAGAATTTTTTTTGGAAGAGCTGATCAGCAAGATCCTACGGGGTAGTGTGCAGACAGTTTGTACGAGTACTCGAGTATAAGCAGAAAATGATGCGTTCGAGCAGACCCAAACAACCCCAAGTTGATACGAAACACATTATCTCACCAATAACAAGATATCTCAAGCCAATAGTTAAAAATTTACCATACAAATTAGCCCTCAAGTTATAGAGATTGCCTAAACCCCCCGGAAGCTAGAATCTCTAAGATTCATGTTTCAGAGAACAGTGAACATTAATGAAACTGGTCCGGGTTTCTGATATCCACAGTCCTGTGCTCTTCTCCACAGAGTTTATCTACCGGTATTGATCAACACGAATCCCTGTTCTGCAACCGCAAGTTCTCCGACTTTCTCATCCCTGCGCGAGTGCTCGTGCGAAAATGTCAAATTTTTTTGACAGGAATAGCCCTCGGTAAGCCTTGGCATTAAACCTTTAAAGCTACCCCTCGAACCTCGGTCGTCAGAAGATTTGGCTTCTTAATTCTCACTTCCATTCTTTCCTCTCCCCCCAAAATCGCTTCATCTCTGTGGAAATTCCCTGCTAGACCCCTTTATAGGGTTTGTCACACTCAATTCCTGCTGGGAGCCTCTATATAGTATTGAAGTTGACTAACACAGACTCCATTATCAGAACCTCTTTAGAACTCGTTCTTACAGACTATATTATACGAAAATGAGCGAACCTACTCACCCCACTATTCAAGGTTGGTCCTACAATATCGTTCCTTTGACGGTCATAATGCAGGATCACTAGTAACTAAAATCTCCCCTAATGCCACAGATGGCTGGTTCCGCGAGGTTTCCGAGATGTGGCCTGGCCAGGCCATGACTCTCAGGGTTAAGAAAATCTTGCACCACGAGAAGTCAAAATATCAAGATGTTTGTTTGATCCTTTAATACAGCCAAGGGCCCTTCCAGGACCGCGTGAATTGACCTCCTTTTAAAGGTCTTGATCTTTGAGAGTACCGACTACGGCAATGTTCTTGTCTTGGATCACGTTATTCAATGCACCGAACGTGACGAGTTTGCGTGAGTATACACCCTCCGGTATATACCCACCTTATATAGCAGCTAGGGCTAATAGTCTTGCCTCCCCAGTTACCAGGAGATGATCACCCATCTTGCGATGAACTCCCACCCCAACCCCAAGAAGATTCTTGTTATTGGCGGTGGTGACGGTGGTGTCCTCCGTGAGATCGTCAAGCATGAGTGCGTTGAGGAGGCTATTCTCTGCGACATCGACGAAGTAACCCTCTTCAATAATGCCACTCATAGCGGGCAATACTCACCTATGCCATAGGCTGTCATCCGACTCTCCAAACTATATCTCCCTCATATGTCTAAGGGATTCGATCATCCCAAGGCTAAGGTTCTTGTTGGAGACGGATTCAAGTTTCTCGAGGGCTATAAGAATGAGTTCGATGTTATTATTACCGACTCATCGGATCCAGAGGGCCCAGCAGAGTCTCTATTCCAGAAGCCGTACTTCGAGCTTCTATTTGCAGCTTTGAAGGTATAGTATCGATGTGCTGGTGTTTTATCAATCGCAGATGGCTAACTATGAGTGATTATGTTAACAGGAGGATGGTGTGATCACCACGCAAGGTTGTCAGTTCTCCCTCTCTATTGCAATTCATTCCCTCCCCCCCTAGGAACTGGGACCGAAGGAGCGAGGGAGAGATTGGAAGGACAGAAGTCTTTTCTGTTCTGTTGGAATGCGTGCTCTGTGGCTTACCGTGATACCCTTTGCTACAGTGTCGAACATTTCCTCAATCTCACCCTGCGCTTGAAATCTCGAATCTTTTTTCACGCACCCTTCCTCCTCACTCATACCCCCCTTTTGCTTTCTTCAACCTACAACGGTTACACAGCTGACCTAAGTTGTTTTCTCATGACAGCCGAAAACCAGTGGCTCCACCTGCAGCTCATTACCGACCTTAAGAACTCGTGTCACGAAGTCTTTCCGATTGCGGAATATGCCTACACGACCATCCCGACCTATCCATCCGGCCAAATTGGCTTCATGGTTTGCTGTAAGGACCCGAATAGGGACGTCTCCAAGCCTCTCAGGACCGTATCCGACGATGAGGAAAGGAAGATGTACAGATACTACAACAAGCGGATCCACGAGGCAAGCTTCATATTGCCCACTTTCGCGGCCACTGCGTTGAATTAGGTGGATGGGAGGTTTAGAAAACAAAACTTATGGTAGGTATTGGTTCCGGATTATGGGGGTTTTCTTTTTATCGTGTTCTGGAGAGGTCATATCTATCACCGGGTGCCAGGAACGCATGATCTCGCAACTGTGACAAGCTAGTGGTTGTGACCAGCAGTCTGAGCGCGCAAGCAAGCACCTATAATATCTCGAATTGGTATGCAAATTGCAAGCCAGGAAAAAATTCCATGAAAAATAGAACATGACTATCGTACATGATGAGAAGGGAAATAAAGCAAATTCTACACGCCATAAATCATGAACCCCGAGCCTAAAATCTCATCCTATGCAAAGTCGGCTTCCAATCGAGAGGATGTGTCTCCTCCGTAGCATTCTCATCTTGTTTCCAAACCTTGACTAAATCACCAAACCCCACCCAATTAGCCACCGCAATCCTCCCTCCCCAAAAAAAGAACAGAAGAAGGAGAGGGAACATACTAGTTTTATCCGCCTCCCCAGTGATCAGCCTCAACCCAGTCTTGTCAAACGTGCTGCAGAACACGCCCTGCTCAGCATCCAGAGATCCGGGCTGGGCAATCGTGTCAATCTTGTGAAACCTATGCCCAGACTTCCAATCGAAGAAGCACATTTCTCCATTATCGGCTAGCAAAAATCCTAAATTAGCCCCCCCTTCCCCCTAGACCAGTAAAGAAAAGCACAAACCTCCCGAAAACAATACATCATCTTCATTAACACTGAGGGTATTAACGATCCCCCCGAACCCCTCGAAATTCTGCATGAACGCTCCTTCAGGACACTTCCACTGCTTGATACTTCCCGCAGACCCACTAGCGAAGGTGAATTCCTTCGGATGAGTAGTGAGAGCTCTGACGCTCTTCTTGTGATGGGTAAGCACAGCCATACTCTTGCCCGCGGCCAAGTCCCAAAGACGCACAGTGGAGTCCATTGATCCTGTAATGACTTGAGGGTCCGCCTCCTGCGCGACGACGGATGATACAGTGCCCTGGTGGCCGGAAAGGACCATGACGTTTGTCCGCGTGCGCATATCCCAGACCCTAGCTACGCCATCTCTGCCCGACGTTATAAGCACATCGAGGGTGGGGTGCAGCGCGAGAGAGTAGACGCCGGAGAGGTGGCCGTGGTAATGGCGGATCACACGGTTGCTTTCGAGGTCCCAGCACTTTACCATTTTGTCCTCGCCGCATGAGAAGAGATATGGATGGCGCGGGGATACGGCTAGTCCCCGCACGGTGGAGATGTGCCCTGTCAACGTCAGGCGGAGGTTGCCGGAGGCCAGGTCCCAGATCTTTACGGTTCGGTCACCGGCGCCAGTGCAGAACCATTGGTTCCCTGGCTCCACAGCGAGTGCCCGGACCCAGCCTAGGTGTCCGGAAATTACGCGCATGAGCTTCCAGGGCGGGTGCCAGGTCGGCTTGATCTGCTGGGCTGCGGCGTTGTTCTTACGGACTAGACTGCTGCCCGGTAATTCCCTCTGCGCCGTGCCCGCTCCCGCTCTACCCCCCGCTCCCGCACCACTACCGGCTGACGGCGCGCGCCCCCGTATCGTCAACGACGTCGACGTCGACGCCGACGCGCCTCCAGCTTTGGCAGCCGCCCCCTCAATCATCTTCATAGTGCTCCCATCGACACCATCCGCCTCCGTCAACAGTGGCTTCGAAACTACCGGGGCGGCGCCACCACCAATGCGCTTCGTCTTATTTGCAGTGGCTTGTTTTGCTGCAAGCGCGGGCGGGAGTTCGCGCACTGTTGCGTATTCGAGGCGGATTTTGCAGTTTATGGATTGCCTGCGACTACTCAATATTAGCGCTAGCTAAAATGGGTGGATGAGAAGAGCGGGAAGAGAGAGGTACGCAGTGTCATCGTCCAGCAAGAACGGATTCCCGAAATCGGAGGTGAATACTTCACGCGTGCGTTTTACGGATCCGCGGACGAACTCCTGTTATCCCTTTTAGCCTTTTTTTCATTTTTCTTTTCATAAACTAGAACGCAGAGGGGGGGCGCTGGTAGCTACCTCCGCAGGTCTAATTATATTAGTAGTACTCGGCGGTGTGATTGTTGTTGGCGAAGCCATGGTTTTCTCCAGCTTGTAGGACGAGGGTGGATGGATGATGGGTCGTTGAGATGTTTTTTTTGAATAGACTTTAGATCAGAGCACATAATTTAGAGCCCCATTTACTACCCTTGCAAGGCTTGGCGTGGAAGTCGGACGCCAAGCAATCACAGGAGAGCGCCCCCTCAAGGGATCAATGGGCAGATGGGGGAGGGATGTTCCGCCGGCACCAGATCAACACCCTTGTTAGGCTTCGGAATATACTACTTTTTAAAGCTTAAGGTTTTGATATCGTTAGAAGGCTGTGCGGTCCTACAAGTACAGCACAATCCCCCACAACAACAGAGATGTATATTCCCAGAACAACCACTAGATCGCGGACGGTTTTCTAATATCATACCCTCAGAACACTATGACAACACACATCATGCAACAGCGTGCAAACAGAGCTGAGTCTACATAGCCAGTCTCGTATCGTGTTTATTCTCTAAGTTCCTCAGATCTCTCCCGCCAAAACTACAAGATTAGTACCGGCACTGGAACTTATATGTAGGCTTTAATATGATGGACCTCCATGCCCACCTGCAGGACATGGCGGTGAGTAGTAAGCTCCTCCCAAAGGACTCAATCTTCCTTGCACTAAAATAGGAGTAAACCACGGAATAGTAGGTAGACACCAGAGTGTTGGCAAGGGGCAGTTAGTCAAAAATGACGATCCTGATAGCTTCACAATTCCGCGCAAACATAGGATGTGCGCAGAGGCTTGAGAGAAAACCAATACGCCTGAACATTGACCCTTTTACCACTTTTTGAGTAGATACAGGAAGAAAGTAGCCCAACCTAAAGCAGAAAAAGAAAACCTAGCGAGTTGTCTATTCGTCGGGGACTAGAAGGTGCTCTGTCAGCAACCCATGTCATACGGATGTAGCAGGGAACATACTCTCAATCTCGCCAGACGCGATATCGTCAGAGATGTCCTTAGGGGAGCGGCCATCAACCTGGCACCCGACAGAGTAGGCAGTTCCGAGGATCTCCTTGACGGTTCCCTTAAGCTCGCGAGCCAAGGACTTGAATCTCATGATTCGGGCAATCTCAATGATCTCATCGAGAGGGATAGATTTGGTGTGCTTGATGTTCTTCTCCTTTTTGCGGTCCCTCGGGGGCTCTTTGAGGGCCTTGACGACGAGGGAGGATGCGGAGGGAACGACGGAGACAGCGGCCTGACGGTTCTGAATGGTGAGTTTGACGGTGACACGGAGACCTTTCTATATTTCACGGAAAGCATTCGTGTCAGTCTTCCGCCACCCCGCGACTAGTACATACAGATAGAAAGGAGATGTACCCACCCAGTCACCAGTCGCCTTAGCGATATCTTCACCAACCTTCTTGGGCGAAAGACCAAGAGGACCAATCTTCGGCGCCAATGCGGACGAAGCGCCTACCTCACCACCAGTGGCACGAAGGTGACTTCAAAAAGCATAAGGAAAAACCCAATTGTTAGCCAGACCTTAAGGTAAGGTACAATATGGGAGGGATATTTTTCCATGTTCTTGAACAGCTTTGCACGTACATAACCTTGACTTCATTGGGATCGAATTTTGGGGCTGTCCTTATGTTAGCCAATTCACCGTTAACGGGAGGAGACGAAAACATACGCATGGCGACAGATTTCTAGTGGTAGCGTTAGGTATCTAGCTAGTTTGTCGTGAAGAATTGGTGGTGTTGGTCGCTGGTCGCAGTTACGATAGGTCGCTGGAGGATTGATCCAGCGCGAAATTTTTGTGAGGAGTTGTTCTCGGCATGATGTGTGAAGAAGTCACAGTTGTGGAAAGGGGGGGGGGGTTGTAACCCTAAGATGCCAAGATTTATGATAGTTGTTCTTTTTAAAAGCTTATCACTAAAACAGCCTGCCACCGCCGTGGGAAAGCAATGATTTATGTCTCATAAGGACATAATAATAATATTATTATTATTACGGTGCTTGATCTTACGGGTAGAGTAGGATTAGCCCAACTAAAACTAATTAGTTCTATAATAACCCCGCCAGTCATCAGCCCTAAGGTAGAAACAAAAATACCGTAGTTAACATTCCAGAATCTTTCCCGGATCCCCTTGGAACTTCAATGGTAAATGTGATCAAATTTTATTCGACCCAATCTCAACACTTCCAACCCTCGTTGGCATTTCAAAACCAGCGTTCCAGCCATTCGCCCGCATCATCTTAGGATATCACTCGGGCGAGTGCGACTTCATGATTTAACCTTGATATCTACGCTGGTTTATATCTTGGACAAGGGGGGAGCATTTTTATCACGCTCCTTCATAATTTGACGAATTAATATAAGAGTGCTACGAGTATGAAGCGTAGTTTGTGCTCCGCAGTTATGGCTGATTTCCACTATGATAACAAGTTACGGACTATCATAAGAATGAGGGTTTTAGAACATCATACGGTACGAGAAACTATCATATTTGCGAGAAGGCGGAGGTCGCTTTCAATATCTCGCAAACCTAAACATAGTGACATACAGGACCGCACCCCAGCCGCTTAAACAAAGGGGAAGATAAGAGCAAAACAACTTTTGATAACCCGCCCCACGAGAGCCTACCCATTTCACGTAAACAATTTTATTCCCCCAATTTTAATTTTTCCCCAGTCTCAATCATTTTACATCCCCTCAGCCCTCGACTCCAATCCATTGATATTTACTCTACCCCCAGAGGGTTTCAGGGTCGTCATCGGAGCGGCCAAGCTGGCCGTAGGCATTGGCGTAGCCGGCCGACTTGAAATTGCCTTGGACAAAAACCATGTTAATAACAGTACGTATCTCATCACGGATTCAACTCACTTTACTAGCTGCACCTAGCATGGCTATCAAACTTGCCTGTGCGGCGTCCTCGTGGATACCGACACCCCAGACTGCCTGCTTCCTGGTCTCGTCGCTGCCGGAGATATCGCACTCAATGAAGGTTGCTGCCTTCACACCCTTTCCACGGCCAATGGCGTGCTCCTTATAGTCCAGGACGTCAAGATCTACGCCGACAGTGCGGAGGGCATCAGCCAAACTGGAGATTGGCCCATTGCCAACGCCCCTGATAGAATGCTCTCGACCGTCCATAGAAATAATACCATGGAATGTCCTCTTAGCATTTGCGGATTGCTTGCCCAGGGCTGGGTTCGGGGAAGCAGAGCGGTCGGTAGAGAACTCGTAGTCGATTAAAGAGATTCGGGGAATCGATTTGAGATGATACTCCGTCTCAAAAAGGGCTTGGATTTCCCTGGGTTTCAGCTCCCGACCGAGATCCTCTGTTTCTTTCTGGACAATTTTTGAGAAGGCGATTTGGAGGCCACGAGGAAGATCTAAATCCAAAGCACGCTGAATGACCCAGGCAACGCCTCCCTTTCCGGATTGCGAATTGACTCGGATAACGGCTTCGTAAGTTCTACCAATATCTGCGGGGTCCAAAGGAAGGTAGGGGATTTGCCATTCGTCGTCATCGGTTGTGCGGGCCTGTTCACGGAGTTTGAAGCCCTTGCGAATTGCATCCTGGTGAGATCCAGAGAACGCACAGACGACTAACTGCCCACCGTATGGTGCCCTTGGGTGCACGGGGATCTTGTTGCAGTGCTCAACAACGTCAATAACATTGGTGATGTCCGAGAAATCAACATTGGGGTGAATTCCCTGGGTATACAAATTCAGCGCGAGCGTAACTAGGTCGACATTCCCCGTGCGCTCCCCATTTCCGAACAGACATCCCTCTACTCGATCCGCGCCAGCCATTTGCGCGAGCTCAGAGGCAGCAGTGGCGCAGCCACGATCGTTATGAGGATGCAGGGAAATACAAATCTTCTCCCGCTCACTAATGTGACGGCAGAAGTACTCAATCTGATCGGCATAAACATTTGGAGTAGACATCTCTACTGTCGCAGGAAGGTTAAAGATAATCGGGTTCTCCTTCGTCGGCTCCCACGCCGCCTTAACAGCCTCGCAAATCTCAATGGCGAACTCCAGGCTGCTATCCGAGAATGTCTCTGGTGAGAACTCATACGCCCACTCAGTTCCGTGAGCATCCTTGTTATCCTTCGTCAAACTTCTCACCAGCTTCGTTGACCTTACCGCCAACTCTACAGATTGCTCCTTCGTCATTCCGAAAACGATTCTCTGGAAGCACTCGGATGTGGCTAAGTAGAGATGTATGATCGCCTTATTAGCGCCCTTCATGGACTCAATCGTCCGTCGGATGAAGTCCTCACGACACGGTGAGAGAACTTGAAGCCAAACATCGCCGGGTACCGCACCGGGGGTTTCGACCAAGCGACGAGTAAAGTCAAAGTCGGTTTGCGAAGCTGAGGGGAAGGAGACCTCAATTTCTTTGTAGCCAATGTCAGTCAGCATTTTAAAGTACTGCCATTTTTGGTCTCCGTCCTGTTGAAGAGAAAGCTTGTTAACATCATTTCCTGCAATTAGGGGAGCGAGGAAGAGGCAAATGGAACTCCACCATAGGATCGATCAAGCTCTGGTTTCCGTCTCGCAAATCGGTCGACAGCCATCGTGGAGCCTTGTCGAGGGTTTTTGAGGGCCATTGACGGTCCGGCAAGTCTATAGGTTTGAAAGCTTTATATTTCGTGGAGGGATCCTTGAGCCTGGAAACATGTCCGTTAGTCCGGGGTAAAAGAGAAAAAGAACATCCCCCAAAGCATGAAAGAAAATTTTCTCACATAGGCATCTTTGAAACAATCCCGAGAATTTCTTGTCCCGTTCGTATCTGGCGGAAGTTTTCGAAAGCTAGTATGCCTGGAACAAAATTTGTTAATTTTAGGGAGAAGGTGAACGAAAGTTTGGTCTCTCTTAAATAAAGAAAAATGATCACTTTGAGGTTCGGTGGGTAGTTGTCTCAGGTAATTTAATTTAAACTTTTTTTTTCCTTTCCTTTCTCCCACAGTTGTATGCACCGTGTGACTCATCAAGTAGTCCACCTTAGCCGCTCGATCTTGCCCCCTAACAAGCCTACACACGGAGGCTTTCGATACGTGGAACACTGTTCAAGGGTCTTTGGTATTGCCGCCTTCTTGTTATGTATGGTACTGTACTTCCGGCTTTAAGGCGTCGGAAGATTCAGATTTCGAGGGCCAGTTTATGACGTAAGTGTGTGTGTCAACCACTTCATCCCCGCTCACTCGGCGTGAAGGTGCTTTGAGACCGCAGAACCCCCTGGCAGACTAACTTACCGGCGTCGAATAAGCTCAATTGATTTATTAAGCAATCCCTAGGCTACAGTTGGGCCAAAGGAATAAACCACAATTAGCTGCTCCACAGTCAGAGGGCTACCATGCTCTCAAAGCGAATCCCCTATAATCGATAAGCAGGCGGGCTCTCATTATTGCCAAGCACATCTCGACCAACTTCTATTGTATCCTCAGACGGAAAACACACTAGTAAGCGTCAATTCCAGCAACAGCTGCCTCACCAGTCGGAATATCCTCTCCCTAAACGCCTTTTCAAACAACAGAGTGCAACCTCCAGTGGGTCACCCACGGAAGGCTGCTCAATGAAAATAGATCTCGAATATTCCATCAACCGGCCAGGCACTCGCTGGATATGCCGCTCGTTTGCAAGCGAAGCCCACAATTGCTTGCACGCCGAAGGCTGACAAAACGATCGGTACCGCATTGGAATGCAGAGAATTTTTTGTATACCCGACCTGATTCTGCGGTACCACCACCCGCACTCGTGCCCAACTTCGAGTATTCAGAGGTTGTCCGGGTATCCGACTGGAAGGGCATACAAAGAGACGGGGTGCGTTGTAGTGGGGGTATGCCTGGTGCTTGGGTTTGTGCCGTAGATCTGACATATCTATCCCAATGCGCCGGTACTGGGAACGGGAGCTTTGGGTTTCGTGGGTGGAGGTTTTGGTGGGTATTTTATGCTAGTTAGGAGCGCTATGGGAGGAATGAAATGTGGGGCTACTAAATATGCTAGTTGAAGATAGTGCTATTATCTTAGCTACAGGAGCTTTGGTTAGCACCTTGCTTTGCTCACGGACTGTATCTTGTTGGTGGGACCAGAGCTACTGTATTAACTCGAATAAGAGAGCGGTGTGCTATGTAGTCAAGAATTCCCTACCTTGGAGAAGGGGCGGAAAACACAGCAAAAAAAGGGGGTGAAAAAACAAAAAAATACCAGACCTTACCAGAGGGGGCAACTCCAACGACATAGCACACCGCTCTTATTCGAGTTAATACGGTATAAGGGGAATTAGCTATGAGGGAAAGAGAACTCATACTCGAGCGGATTCTTTAGCTACTTTCCTCCTCTCATGATTTATGCTACTATCGTGAACACACGGCCTATCCTCTATAGACCTTTATAAAAATGAGAGGTTACATAAATTGGAAAAGAGGATCTAGTTAAAACATTTTTGTTTATACAAGGGGTACTGTAAATATAACACAGCCACGAACGCCAGTATCTATGTCCTTATGACGTATCAAATAGAGTGCGTGGAAGAAAGGAAGTCCGCAAATGCCACACATCTAGATTACTATTGCCGCCTGCTGCGGCTCCTGTTTCGGAACAGCTTTCGAGTGGGCCCCAACCCCTCTTTCCTTCCGTTTCTTTCCTCGATGCTTGATGGAGCCTCCCCCTCCGGCGGCTTCGACCGTTGATGAAGACTTAGCCTTCTGTATGACCCTGGAGCCTACATTTTCAGCAACCTTCTCTTCCATCCTTGGCGTTGGCGGTTCGTAGGGGATCTCCAAGATTTCGCAGACCTGCCGGGCAGTCTTGGACCTCGATATTAGAGGGTATAGATCTGTCTTTCCGGGTATAATCTGCAGTAGGCAGAACTTGATATTCGGAAAGTGATTATCTACCCTCACAGCTGTCCTCATATACTCCTTGGCAACATCTAACCACGGAAGTCTCTCTCCCGGAAGAAAAACAGATGGATTTGTTTCCGCTGCGCGAGCAATCATGCATCCATCCACGCCGTGCTCTTCGATAAGCTCCTCAGCATGCGCTCGGGATTTAACATCACCATTTGCAAAACATTCGATCCCAGCTTCGTGACAAACACTAGCAATCTCGGAGAGAACGTCTCTAATTGCTGGTTCGCGAGGGCGCATAGGAATAGTCCGACAGTGGACAGTTACTCGGGATATACCAGTCGTGCAAAGCCGTTGTACTAGACCGATGGTGTCCGAGTGTGGCTCCAGGAGGCGAATCTTGACTGAAATAGGGACGGAATTAGGTACCCCCACTTCTGTGACGAGCGAGGTGAGGATATCGACAAGCCTATCCGGGTTCCTAAGTAGGGCAGCGCCCATCCCGGAGTGAATACTAAAATGCTACAGCAAATGAGTACGGTTCTGGCTCACAATTCAAGAATACGTACCTTCGGGCATCCAGAGTTAACGTCTATTCCAGCCACATCGCCCACAACGATCTTCGCAGCCTCAACCGCTAGCTCTGGTGATGCAGTACCAAGCTGAAATATCAATTTCCCAGACTCCACCGTCGGGTAGGTTCTGAAAATGACCTTCTCATCATATTGTCCCCCTGTCTGCGGTTTAACAAAGTCGATACAGTTGATTTTTGAATTCACCACTCGTTGAGCTCCAATAATCCCTTTATCCACCGTCTCAGGGCCTATAAAAGTTAGAACTCTTCCCTCAAGGCTTAGGGGATCCGAAGAAGCTGTACCCCATACTAAATCTGCACCGTACTTAAGGGCTAAGAGGCGGGTTGGAAGCTCCCCAGTCCGGACCATCGGGGCTAGAACACATTTCCCAGCCATGATTTTCGAGTTGAGAGGAGAACCGGCCAATATCATGAGAGGTCGGGAGGAGGTTTTTGTGTAGATGTTTAGGAGGCGCATCACATTACGTCCATAGGTGGCGACAGCACAAGACGTTCGTTGGAAGAGAGAAATCTTTTCTAGGTGGGGTTCAACCTCCTTATCCGTCTGCGCAGGAGTCATCTTACATTGTCTTGTCTTATCTTATCTTATCTGATCCATCTACTAGGAAATTTGTGATGTTTTCGGACGCTTACGGTACCGAGTAGACTCTAAAGATAGGTATCATATCATAATATGTAGGTCCTAACAAATGCCGGGGTAGGGGGACACTCTATAATTGCTAAGGGTGCGTCTGGCGGTCGTTGCTTTGAAATAGTGCAATAATCTCAAAACACAAGTTGCAACCGGATACTAGAGTTTTCTCAAGTTAGCATAATCTGGCCAAATGAAAGTCACAGTGGCATGTCTGGTTGACACACGGATCACAGCCAAGAAATATATTCTCTCCCACTTAATGGTGATGCTCAACAGGCTTCTTTGACAGAATGAGCCAGCATAGGTGCCTCCCATAAGTCCGCTTGTCCACAGTAAATGCATTGAAGTTTGTAGAAGTAATCAGGTCAGGCATTGTAGCTATTCATATTATTTATATTCTACATTTACATCAAATATGCGATGAAATATGGTCACAAACTACTCATCAGTGTGGTTGGGTTAGGGTTCTTCAATTATGCAGTTTTGTGAAAAATAGATTTTTTCTATTTTTTGGAAACCTTCATTTTGGGCCCATTATTCCAACTTGATTGTTGCCACTCGGTGCTGACCAGACACGACACTTTATCACAAAATGATGTTTTCCCTCAAAACTCTATAATGAGGGCCATTATTGAGGTTTCGGGTTGCAACCAGACGCACCCTAAGTACCTGTAGTGCTGGGGGATCTCCAGCTAACAATTTATGAATAGCCTTCCTACTCGAGTATAAGCTAAGATGACGGGATTCAATATCAACCAAAGGTCCAAGGTGTGGGGAAGACCCTACAGCGCATTTCAAGCTGAGGGTCTTATGAATGACAGTAATTTTTTTGCCTTGTCCCCCTCGTACTTGTGCAGTCCCGTACCGAGTGGGACTAATAGGCGCTAGTTTTGATCAGATAAGAGCATACTTTACGCCCTGTTCTCACTAAAGAACATTCCAAGTGTTCCATGCCTTGTAACTGCATTATTCGACAGGTACACATATAATAATATCTACCAATCAAACCATGATACCCATAACTACACCATAGCTCTGCGGTCTGTGGCATTCTTATGCAGTGCGAGGACGGTAGCTAATTGTATACGAGTAGTATCATAGCTCTTCGATAGTAGGGGCTGTGAAAATTAAGAGGTGTTTAATATTCATAAAGGGCCGTAACTTACTTCGCTCGGGTATTTCCATACAAACCTAGTAAAAAATAAGAAGAAAAAGTGTTACGCGTCACCCAGAGTGATATGAGAAGGAGCAACAAATATGGAAGAGCCTAGCGTCTCACCTTCGCGGCGGGAGATTAATGGAAAGCCAGGGTCAAGGAAAGGGCATTGGAATCTTATTTTGAGCCTCATGAACGCTTTTCCTGTGCAATCGTGTTGCCGAGCCCCAAACTCTTTTCTTACGACTAACTAACGGCAAAGTTCAACATCGCTACCCAGCACTACTCTCGAAGAGAAAGGTAAGAACCCTTTTTGAGTTCAGGTCAGCTTACAAGTGCTCCCTAAGAGGGGCAGCTGGTTGTGGCCGGTCTCTTGGTTGCTACGAGCGGACTCTGTCTGACTAAATTATCCGTTTTTCGAAAAATTTAAACGTTACCGTACCGTTGCTACTTGTATAAAGAACTCTCCCTAAAACATTCGCAAAACACCCTGTCAACTCAGCTCCCCTGTTCTTATCCCAAAGCGCCAGGCATCAACTCGCGCAACCGTCAAAGTACCGGTCGAACGCCAGAGGATTGAACCGTCCAAAGAAGACCGGTCCTATCGACCGAACATATGGCTGACGAAATCGATACCGGAACACCTTCCCCATTCCCCTCCAGCGAAACAGGAGAAATAGAGGCCACCGGGGCAACTATAAGTATGGCGGTGAACGGAGACACGCCGGACGAGGAAGGAACTATAGAATTCAAGGCATCTGATGCTGACGAGCCTGGATTCCACGACGAGACGGATTCTGTAGCGTTCGAACTTGTTCCTACCCCTCCAATAGGATTGGAAGATGGAGCTTCGGAGCTTAGGGACAAAACCGCCAGACTGCCTTCCCAGATCTCTCTAACCACTGCCGAACTACGTGATAGGGAGCTCCCACCCCTACCAGATCCTCTACCAGATCCAACTCCCGTGACCCCTAAAGCAGGAATCCCCATACCCATATCGACGGATCATCCACCTTCCTCCCATCATCGGGAGCCAGTTGATCGGCCGCAAACCCCTGCCACCCTAGCACGCACGGCTTCCAGGAACGCCCCCACAACGGCCGGTACAGGGAAGCGGGTTACAAACTCGTCAGCGTCAGGCAGCGGCAGCACACAACCGACCTTATCGTCGATGGTTTTTGTCGTACAGGCTTTGGAATCAATTACAAAAGAAACGAAGCGACGGAAACCGCTTGCGGACTCAATTCAGAGGGCTCTAGATGCTATAAAGTCAGCAGCTCCGGAATTACCACCGGACCCTGCCGTAGTATTTGAACCCCTACAAATTGCATGCTCCATCCAGAATACAGAAATTACGATCACTGCTCTTGATTGTATCGGGAAGTTGATAAGCTACTCATATTTCTCTGTTTCGACGACAACGCCTCGAATACCCCCAACTCCTAGTACCGCAGCATCTGTAGATGATGTGCCAGCCAACAGAAGGGCGGAGCCCCCACCACCTACAGCACCAATACCTCTCATCGAAAAAGCAATTGAAACTATTTGCGATTGCTTCCATGGAGATATGACGCCAGACAAAGTCCAGCTTCAGATCATCAAGGCCTTGTTGGCAGCTGTCCTAAATGACAAGGCTGTTGTACATGGCGCAGGGCTCCTGAAAGCTATCAGACAAACCTACAATATATTTTTACTTTCCCGGAGTAGTCCCAATCAAATGACGGCGCAAGGTACATTAACACAGATGGTGCATACCGTTTTCGAGAGGGTCAAGGTGCGGATTGCTATGAAGGAGGCAAATCTAGCCCATGCAAATGGGGAGAACGATAGCTCAACAAATCTGGCTATTCCAATTATCCACCCAGATGATGGGAGCTCACATGCGGGCGATGGAGATGCCATTCCAGGAAGCCCGGACCTTGTCGTGAATAGGGCACCTCAGGAGAAGATAACACTGCAGAGCTTTGAAAATAGGAAGAGTTTCGACGATGAGAGAATTGTTGATAATGCGCCTACAACAGTAACCCATACCCCAAGGAAACAACATCCTAGCGGAAGCGGGCCTGCGCCAGATGGTTCCGTAGCATCTTCAGAGGACCATGATGAGGAGGATGAGATTTTTGTGAAAGATGCTTTCTTGGTATTCAGGGCGATGTGCAAACTGTCTATCAAAACATTACCTGCAGAACAGATCGCGGATCTCAAGTCACAGCCGATGAGAAGCAAACTGCTGAGTTTGCATCTGATCCACACGATCTTAAGGAGCCATATGGTAGTTTTTGTTTCTCCCTTGAGTACCATCCGGAGCTCAAGCAGTGCTGAGGCTACTAGTTTTATGCATGCCATGAAACAATATCTCTGCTTGAGTCTTAGTCGTAACGCAGCCAGCGCTGTAGGACTGGTATTTGAAGTTTGTTGTGAAATATTTTGGTTAATGATAAGCCATATGAGAGTCATGCTTAAGGTCAATATCTCCACATACACCATCACCTACCTTATGAAATTCTAACACCTGGTGGGAATACAGAAAGAAATTGAGGTTTTCTTGAAAGAGATTTATCTTAATATCTTAGACAATAGGCACTCGAGTGGACAGCAAAAGCAATATCTCCTTGGTATCTTGCATCGCATTTGTGCGGACCCTAGAGCTCTTGTCGAGATATACTTGAACTACGATTGCGACAGGTCTGCCTTGGACAACATGTTTCAGAGGTAGATTTGACCTATGATCGCCAAAAGAGGATTTTATGAGGTGCTAACAGTTTCAGAATCATCGAGCATCTTTCGCGGATATCAGCAACTCAAGTTACCATTAATGAACAGCAGCAACAAAACTTTAGAGAGCAGTATAAGAGTGCTACTACAGCTTCTACCCACGGATTCCCCCTACCTCCACCGCTGTCCACCGCGAGCATAGCTGGGGCTCCCACATCTGCAGGAGACCCACCATTTCCCCTAGAATATGCTCTCAAGCGACAATCTTTAGAATGCCTCATCGAGGTTTTACAGTCACTTGTCTCCTGGTCTCAGAAGGGACTTGTCGACGCACTCCAAGAGTCAGCTAATAGAGAATCGGATGAAGGAAGGGATTCATTAGACAATTCCCATTCGTCACCCAGGCTTTCGGCCGTCACAACACCAATTCTAGCAACCCCTCAGCCCGAGTTGGAGAGAAGGGCATCCTCGGTTGATATAAGCGGGATGGTAGATGACCCCAGCCAGATAGAAAAGGTGAAACAAAGAAAAACTGCCCTGGTGGATGCCATTAGAAAGTTCAACTTTAAGCCAAAGCGAGGAATCAAGGAGTTGATAGAGAAAGGCTTCATCAAGAGTTCTTCGCCACAGCATATAGCGGAGTTCATTCTCGCCAATACTAATTCACTTGACAAGAGGACTGTTGGTGAATATCTCGGCGAGGGAGACGTAGAGAGTATCGCTACTATGCACGCATTTGTAGATGCAATGGACTTCTCGAGGATGCGATTCGTAGATGCTTTACGGAAATACCTACAGGCTTTCAGATTGCCAGGAGAGGCCCAGAAGATCGATCGCTTCATGCTGAAATTCGCAGAGCGCTACATATCCGGGAACCCGAACGCCTTCGCGAACGCCGACACGGCATACGTCTTAGCGTATTCCGTCATTATGTTGAACACTGACCAGCACAGTTCAAAGTTGAAGGGGAAAACACGGATGACCCCTGACGACTTTGTCAAGAACAACCGTGGTATCAACGATAACGCAGATCTGCCGGAAGAATATCTACTTGCTATTTACGAGGAGATCCGGACAAATGAAATTGTGCTTGAGGGGGAAAGGGACCCATCAAAGATGGACTTGACGGTACAATCAGCAGGTGGGATTGTTGAAGGGATTGGAAGAGTGCTCGCAAATGCTGGAAGGGATCTCGAAAGAGAAGCATATGTGCAGGCAAGTGAGGAGATGGCAAATAAGACCGAAGTAGGTAACCCTCCAACCCCACTAATGACTGAAATAACCTAACCCATGGGAATCGTAGCAATTATTCAAAACCCTACTACGCGCTCAACGACGAGGAGGCGCGAGACCTGGATTGTCCAGATTTATTGCCGCTTCATCATCAAAGCATGTAGGGCCTATGTTTGAAGTAACCTGGATGTCAGTACTTTCCGGGCTTTCCGGAGCTGCTCAGGATTCAAACGAAACCGAGACCATCCGGTTGTGTATGGAGGGCTTCAAACTTGCCATTCGAGTAGCATGTTTCTTCGACCTTGAAACTGCAAGAATCGCTTTCGTTTCTGCGCTCGCCAAGTTTACTCACCTTAGCAACTTAGGAGAAATGAAGTCGAAGAATGTGGAAGCTCTCAAAGTTCTCTTAGAAGTTGCCCAGAGTGAAGGAAATCTTCTTAAGAGCTCATGGAGGGACGTCCTGACTTGCATTAGTCAGCTTGAGCGTTTCCAGCTTATTAGCTCCGGGGTGGACGAGGGGTCCGTACCTGATGTTACAAAGGGAGGGATCGTTCGTCCCAATGGCAATGAATCTTCAAAGTCATCACGGGCTTCAATGCAATCTACGAGGCCGCGTCCGAGACAACGAGCAACTATCAGCACTTATTACCAGGCTGAAGTCGCGGAGGAGAGTCGATCGAGAGAGGTCGTCGTTGCTGTAGATAAGATCTTTGCCAACACAAGCAAGCTCGGTGGAGAAGGAATTGTGCATTTTGTGCGGGCTCTGAGTGAGGTTTCATGGCAGGAGATCCAGTCTTCAGGACAGAGCGAACACCCCCGAATGTTCAGCCTGCAAAAGCTCGTTGAGATAAGTTACTACAACATGGGTAGAATCAGGGTTGAGTGGAGTAATCTTTGGAATATTCTTGGGGAGCACTTTAATCAAGTTGGTTAAGTCCTGTGGTCAGATATTTGGGCTGTGCTAATTGTTGTTAAACAGGTTGGTTGCCACTCGAATACGAGTGTGGTGTTCTTTGCCTTGGACTCATTGAGACAATTGTCGATGCGATTCCTAGAGATCGAAGAGCTCCCCCACTTCAAATTCCAAAAGGATTTCTTGAAGCCCTTTGAACACGTCATGGCGAATAACCAGGTAGTGCCCGTTAAAGATATGGTAAGTCTTACAAAAGCGCATAGACTGCTACCTTCAATTAATTACGAGTGGTTATATAGGTCTTGAGATGTTTGAATCAAATGCTCCAAGCCAGGGGCAATAACATCAGATCCGGTTGGCGAACAATGTTCGGTACATTTACCTTTGCGGCAAAAGAGAATTACGGTAGGCCTAATCGCAAACTATCATATGAAATATACTAATATTTTGAAGACCAAATCGTGAACCTAGCTTTCGAAAACGTCCGTAAAATCTACAGCAGCCGTTTCGGGGTTATTGTCGCACAAGGAGCTTTCGCGGACATGATCATTTGTCTAACCGAGTTTGCTAAGAATACCCGGTTCCAAAAGGTGTCGCTACAAGCTATTGAGACTCTGAAAGGGACAGTGCCACGCATGCTCTCTTCCCCGGAATGCCCACTCTCCGAGAAGGCCAACGGGACCAGCGGAACGGAGGCCACCAATGGACAGCCAAAGAAGGTTGCCCGGAGCGCTAAGGATGATCCGATGGTCAAGTTTTGGTTTCCGGTGCTTTTTGCCTTCCATGACATCCTGATGACCGGGGAAGATCTTGAGGCTCGAACAAGGGCGCTTGGTTACCTCTTTGATACGCTGGTCAAGTATGGCGGCGATTTCCCAGCAGACTTCTGGGACACCATTTGCCACGAATTGCTCTTCCCCATATTCATGGTACTCAAATCTCGGTCCGAGATAGTACAAATGAGTAACCAAGAATCTGTTGGCATGTGGCTCTCAACAACCATGATCCAGGCACTGAGAAACCTGATAGCTTTATTTACACACTACTTTGAGCAACTTGAGCGGATGCTTGACGGCTTCCTTGATTTATTGGTTACATGCATCTGCCAGGAAAACGACACAATTGCCCGAATTGGGTCATCTTGCCTACAACAGCTTATTTTGCAGAGCGTCAAGAAACTCAGACCTGAGCATTGGGCGAAGATAGTCAATTCCTTCGTCCAGCTATTCGAGACTACAACAGCAGATCAACTATTCTCGGCGGCCAGTCAATCCTCTGGGAGAACGGCTAGTGGGTCAAGTATACAGACAATGACAACTATTCCAGTCAATGATATTATGGGGCCTATCAACGAAGTTGTTAGTGACGAGGAGACCGATGGAGAGAATTCCTTGAAGATCAATGGCCTTTCAGAGCCTGCCCTGGGCGAGGGGGATGAAGAATCCGGGGATAGAAATGCCTCTCCAGAAAATGCAAGAGTCACATTGGGACCACAGGGCTCCGCCCCTAATGTTGATCTGGAGGACTACCGACCACAGCAACACACTCAACAACCAGTTGTGACTGCCGCCAGGAGACGCTTCTTTAACAAGATCATCACCAAATGTGTTCTTCAGCTTCTTATGATCGAGACTGTATCAGAGCTTTTCTCCAATGATGCAGTATACTCAGAAATCCCATCAACGGAGCTACTAAGACTAATGGGCCTATTGAAAAAGAGCTTCACTTTCGCAAGAAGGTTCAACGGCGATAAAGAGCTACGAATGAGGCTATGGCGGGAAGGCTTTATGAAACAGCCTCCAAATTTGCTAAAACAGGAGAGCGGTAGTGCCGCAACCTACGTTAGCATCCTGTTGAGAATGTACCAGGACGACCAAGTCGAGAGGAGAGAGAGCAGGGGCGCCATTGAGTCTGCCCTGATCCCGTATGTACCCGGCTTCTATTTCCCACTTTCCCCTTCATACTTGACTCTAATCCGCGCTGCAGACTATGCGTAGACATCATCCGCGGCTACATAATTCTCGATGAAGAAACCCAACAGCGTAACATTGTTGCCTGGAGGCCGGTCGTTGTAGATGTTATGGACGGATACACCAATTTCCCTGAAAAGGACTTTGACCGCCATGTCGATACATTCTTCCCGCTAGCTGTGGAACTTCTAGGTAGAGAGCCAGGTCCTGAAGTGCGAATAGCACTTCAGAACATCCTCCGGAGGATAGGGGAGGTCCGAAAGATGGGCATTATGGGGAGGGTGAGAGTTAGGGATAGGAGGGCGAGCGAGGTTAGCGGAAGGAAGTTGACGTAGTTAATGTTTATTTGTTTTTTTTTAATAAAAAAACACAGTAACTTTTTTTCCTTCCTCTCTCTTTCGACTCTTATTTTCAATTCTCATTTCTATCCCTTTTTATTTTCCCAAAAGATATTGCTTTTTGAACCTCAGTTAACCGTTCCCCCCTTCTAGTATTTATTTATTTACTTCTTTATTTCTGCTCCCAGGCTAGGAAGAGTCACCGGGGTTGTAGAGCTCTAGTAATTCAATTCGTAAAAAAAAAAAAGAGGTCCTGAAGGGAAGAGGAGTGTATCTGCAAGTACCGGTACTGTGCAAGTAGCTACAGCATGAATATGCTTTCCTATTACACAAGACGAAGATTATTTTGCTGGTTAACCATCCCGTCTTGTACGAAAACATATTCTCAGTATGTGCTTGTAAAATACTCGCTAAAATCAAAAGTCTCCGAGGTAACCTACAGCCGCCAGCAGCAACATAGCAATCCTTACGAGCAAGGCGCGGTTTCAACCTTCTTTCATTATATAACTAATAGGCGCGGTTTGGCCGTTGTTTGTGCATGGATACGGGTCCGGGAGATACTTTTGGTTTTGGCGGGCACGGTAGGTGAGAGCTTGGTGGAGTTGAATGGATAAATGCCGTTTCTCCCCCGCCCACAATACCTATATTTATTGCTACCATACCGCAGCCGATAAAACGTTCCCTCCTCAGATTAGAGCCTCACCCGCCGATCCCCCCGCCACCGCGCCTCGATCTGCGCTTCCGCCCTCCCCTTCATCACCACCACCCTGCCAAACCGCTGAACCAATAACCCTCTTAACCTCCCTTGCGACCTCCTTCTGCGCTTCCACCAATCCACCACCACCACCACCATCACCACCAAGCGAGTCGTCCCCACCCCTTCCACCAGCGACCTCAATCGTCTTCACCAAAATCTCATTTCTACCATCATCAGCCAACCGGCCCCCGTCAAACCAGGCAAAAAAACAACAAAAAACAACAAAAAAAAACAGAGAAACAAACATAACCCTCAACGTCCCCAAACTCTTCCTCAATTCGACGAGTATCTCCTTCTGCGTTTGCGTTAACGTTTCCTCCCCCCCGCCACCACCACCACCACTACTACCAGCACTACCACCGCCACGACATTAGCCAGGCTCGCTCCCACTCACAAGAGGGCAACGCACGAAGAAACGTTAGTAGCCATGCTCCGAAGAAAACCCACGCCTATAAAATTAACCGCGGACGACGTGTTGATATACGAAGAATTCCGACGGGAGGTGGACGAGAGGAGCGGCGGCGTCAAGGGGGAAAGTGCCGGACAAGGCGGAAAGGGGAGGAAAGGGATGGGGAGGGATGAGAGGATTGGTATTGGAGCTGCTGCTGGGAGCGGAGGGGGGGGGATGGGGATTGGAGGAGGCGGAGGGAGGAATTGATATCTAAGTTGTTTTTTGTTATTTCGTTGTTTTTAGACGATTTGTTTGTTAGGCGATGTGGGAGGGAGGGAGGTGGGGAAAGGCAGAAGGTAGATTGGCGAGTGATGATTAATGAATATGGAATGGAAACTTTGTTTGGTATTATAATATCATACTATAGCCTTGCGAGGCGTGCTCGTTTGTTGGGTTGTGCGGTTGAGTTAAGCTTTGTCTTTGTTCCTGGGTGGTTACTTATACTGTCTTGCATAATTATCGGATCGTGCCGTATCTAATCTATCTAACAGGCACTTGTTGCAAAACCGCATTCCACTCCTGCATGTAATTATTGTATGTACCGACATGCACGCAAGCCCTTCTTCGATGGAGGTGAAGCACTTATCATAGTAGACAGATAGATGTGATGTTAGCCTAGCACTACCTGTATTATACCCTACTGTATAATGCCCGCCAATTAATCCAATCCGTAAAGTTAACTCATCCAGAAATATGGGACGTCAAGAAGATCCTCCAACCCGGGCGTGGAACATTAGTTCCACCCATTTCTTGTGTTTTGTATCCGGGTTGCTTTTGTGTAATATCTATTTACGAATTAATGGTAACCCCAACTAACTACCGCACCATATAATACAAACCTCCCTTACAGTTATCGTACTGTACAGCACAATACTCGTACTAGCAATAACGTATACTATTGTAACCAACCAGCAAACATATCTCCACACACACACACCCAATTGGGGGGTTTCCAACGTTGGCAAAGGAGTCCGGAGGAAAGACTTGGGATGGTAAATCTTTTATTTTTTCTCCACCATCTTTCTCCCTCCCCCACCCAACTCCCATTCTCAGCCCACGAATTTATGTAAACCTACCGCCATGCACTGCGCAAAAAGACCCATGGTTAAGCCTACCTTATCATTACTATCGCTTCAACTTCCTAGAGACCTCATAATATCATACCGCTATGATACTATCTTTTAGCTTTAACTTTTTTAAGCTGACCACTTCTAATGATTCTTATTTTCTTTTTCTCTTCTTTTTTTAAAAAGATAAATAGGTATGATAAGAAGTCTACTGATAGGGTACGGTCCTGTGCAGTACAGTACAGTACAGTACTAGCCGGTGCCCCCCCCATAAACCCCACAGGACAGGCGAGCAGGGGTTTCCCCTACTAGAAATAGAAACTTTGGTATGATATGATATTTCTGATGGTTTTATCCTGGCAACATGTGATACCTATCCATGGCCTCCTTACCGTACACAATTTAAAACGGGTGGTTAGATAATAATACCTTGGTATGATACGCCCGGATACACTGCTGGGAGACGTGGAGATGTTAAATCATTGGCTGGCACAGTATAGATACTCGTCGTACTGTAGTGTTCAGTACGGCGGAGTAAACCACCATAATACAAGTTCCTGCGTCCTTTGTTTTTTAATTAACTTATGATACTGGAAAGCACTCAAGGACCGCGGTCTCCAGCTTTGGAAACCCTGTTACCGACAAGTATCATGCATGCCTCTGTCGTGATTTGGCTATTGCAGCCAAGTGAGGGGGAAGGGGGAAAAAATGGAAAAAGAAAGGGAAAAAAAGCCAACTTTTTTTTTTAATCAACCGCCCCCCCTCAAGCCCTTCGCTCCGTATCTTCTCCTGATTAGAGCAATGATGAAGAGGGGGAAAAAAATAAATACCCCCCCCCTTCAATACAAAATACAAGCGACAAAAACTTAAAGAGAATAATAAGAGAATATAAAAAAACGCCCAAGTTCCCAATTTATGCTATGATACCTATTTGCAAAAGTTTGACAATAGAAAGAGAAAAAGAAAGAAAAGTAGGAAGAATATAATAAGAAGACGAGACCTATTCCGCCGTTTGGGGCTCTAACGATGGTGATGGGAAGTGGAATGAAGAAAAAGATGTACAGTGGAAAAGGTGATATGAAGACGAAAATGAGAATGAAAATGGGAAATGAAAAATAGTCAGTTTTAATGATACACACCGTATGAAGTAAGTAAAGCTAAGTAAGGAGTAAAGGTAAAGGTAGGAACCGTAAACGGGGAAGAGGGAAGAGAAAAACACTCAAAGGGCTTTGAAAAAAAAAAGAATGAAAAAACAATACTAGGCCATAATTAATTAGCCCCCTGTGCCCATTCCTAACTTTCCTCCCCTAGCCTACGCTTACGCTTATGCACCATCGCCATTCTGTGGCAATGGTCTCTTTAACTTCAACACGATCTTTGTCGGTCTCGGGGCCGATCCAGCCCCTGCGCCCCCTGCAGCTGGCGAAGCCTTTGGAACACCAGAAGACGCCGCCGCTTGCTTAGATGCAGACCTAGATGTAGGCCCAGAGGGCTGTCTTTCTGTCTTAACCCTCCTGGCAGAGCCCGGGCCGCCGCGAGCTCTTGGATTCGGGACGAGTTTGATTGGCCCAGAGCGAGGAGTTGAGTTCTGTGCGCGTGGAGAGTCTTGATGCGTTGAGGAGGTAGCAGGGCGCGATGACGGTGGCGGTTGAGGGCGCGGGGCGTACCAGTTTCGATATTCGGGTTTGATTACTATCCTGCACTATAGTTACAATAAGGTTAGTAAGCGGTACTTGTATCTCCCAGACAACTCTGATGTGTAAGAGGGGCAACTAACGTTTCCGAGATGGGTACACTTCAAGGTCTTCGACCTCTGCCTAAGTATTACCACGAGGGATGATTTGGCCTCATATAGCAGACAGCAAATGTCGAGGAAGTTGCGGATCTCGATGAGGCCGATGTCTGGAGAGCTGTTTGGATTTAGCATTATCATCGTTACTACTTCCACGATGGACACTTACGTAGCTGCAGCCCACAAGGCTTGTTTGAAAGCTTCGTTGTCCGTAAGTTCCTTCTTCAGATTCGTAATTGCTCCAGCGATCGTCTCCCTGGCAAGTTCGCTCCGCCGTTCATGTGACATATCAACTGAATCATCAACGAAGGTCATCTCTCCGAAGCCAGGGTTGACATTATTATTCACTGGTTTAGTGCTCCCGAGAGCAATCATGCCAAGGCCCTTTCCGAGTACTTTCCAAAGTCGATGACGCAGGTATGGCGAAGGGTCGGAACTGATAACTCTAGCCATGTACTTGACAAAACCGGGTTGATGCATCGCCCCGAGCTCAACTAGACATTCGAAACATTTGGCCCGTAGAGAATCTAGTGTCCCTTCACGGGTGTATGACAGGAAAAATTTGGGGTCTTTGTCCTTGATACCCAACAAAATCCAGTCCTTTAGAATCTATCACAAAAGTCAGCCGTATTCGCATTGCATTTTTGCACCTAGTCAATGGTCACCTCGACAGCTGTCTCAGATAGGACATTCTGATACACAGACTGCCACTTGTCTATACGGAGATATCGCTCAATCTCATTGATCGACTCCTTTTGAGTCTGAATAGCTTCTTCATCCTCATACCCGAAATCGTTATTCAAATCAAACTTCGTAATCGTGATAGTATTGGCAAGTGCTCTCATCAACGTTGCAATATATAAACAATCATCATACTATTAAAGCACTCATTAGTTTCCAACATAAGTGTCATCGCGAGGCAATCTCCAGCTTACGTTGTTATTATTGTTATCGTTCCAGCGCAGCACGTCCAGGATCCAGCGCTGCGCAGATGTCGGACAAGCACCAGACACATTTCTTATGCGTGACATTGCCGTGGGTATCGCTTTCTGAACATAGTACGCAGTCGCATCCGAGAAGTCATTACTCTTAGGTACCGAGGACTCAGGAAAACAAAAGAACACTTGGAAAGCCTTCATCAAATGGAATTGACCTATCCAATTGAGCTCCGCCGTGGCGCACTGAACCAGTTAGCGAGTAGCTCTCCCATAAAAATATAGCAAAGCAAACCTTTGCAAGCCCCATCGCTGCCTCAACGCGTATGGCCCAGTAGTACCTTCGATCCATCAAAGTTCTGACAAATATTGAAGAAATCAAAGCCGATTCTTTGACACTCGAGAAGTATTGCAATGCCTAGAAAATTTAGCTGTCATCGGTCAAAGGACACAAAACAGCCATCCTTACCTCATACTGCGCGATAACATCCCTGTCTTGCTGTAACTGCGAGAGGAACATGTAGTCCGGCTGGTTTACCTTGAGGGTACAGATCCATTCAAAATCTGCGTCCATGCGTATCCACTCGAAGGATTCCTGAGCCATCTTGTCTTCTTCCTCCTTTGACCAATCTTCCATCTTCCAATCGACAACCTCATCCTCGGCTTGTAGGACATCACCAAGGCAGTAGAGCAAAACATCGTCATTCTGTGCATCAATGCTAACGTCCACACCAGCTCCAGCAGCAGCCCTCTCTTTCTGCCGCCTAGATCGCTTTAGTCGCTTGTACTTGGTGTTGTACGGTATATCAAGCTTTGTATAACCCTCTTTGATGTCGACAACGTGCTCATACGGGGTTCCATCCGCCTCATGAATCCGAATGGTCATTGGCCCAGTATAGACGGGCCTTGTGGGACCAACAACAACATGACGCTCGTGATTCATTGCGTCCTGCATAAAGTTTTCAGCCACCACCCGCGCGGCCGGGGTCTCCGACGATTGCACTTGCCGAATACCCATCTCCACAATCATCCTCTTCTTGTTAAAGCGCTGGGATACCTCAAACCGCGGATAGCCAGAACCGTATACCCACTGCTGAAAGAAGGATTCGAGTTTAGTATGACTATTCTTCTCACACAATCGGGTGAAATGTTGAGTGCTCATCAAGCCATTCTTCAAATCGCCTGCAATTGCTCCAAGAAATGTTTTCCGAACCACCCGGTGCAATACCATTGAAGAGCTGACTTTCCACAGTCGCTTTTCTAATATGGTCAATACCACTGGCGCCTTAAGCTTGATAAAGTCCAGGGCGGATGGCTCAATGGGGACTTGGAATCCTTGAGCGTAGAGAGATGGCCTCCCGATATCCAGTTCACAGATCTTCTCCGCATCCTTCTTGAGGTTGAACCGGTACCAATTATTACCCATCAAGGTCTTCAGAAAACAGTTGGCCATCCAATATGCCATCCCAACAATAACCCATGTATCAGACCAATCCTTTGGAACCACATGAACTCCGGCCCATTGCGCGGCAAGCGAATATGTAAGTTTCCGAGTAACTGGCTCAATAGGGTCGATTAGACTCTCCGGGAACAAGAGGCGATTACTACATATTACCAAAGAGGCTGACTCGGTGGTATCACAGATAAGATCGTCAACGAAACAAAGGTTGAATGATTGGAAGACGTATTGGCCGAACTCCTTAAACATATAGTCAAGGGCCTTGAGTCTCGTCAATACACTGGCATATCCGGTAGATACCATAAGGAGGGTACATACTCTTGGAATGAACATGCATGTACTCCTGAGCTCTGCTTCCCGGCTAGGAAGGCAATAGCCCATCACATCCACAATCATAATTCCCATAGCTTCCTCGGCCTCCATATCACGGTATTCGGAAAGATTGACACGTTCGAAGGGGCCTACAGCAATTGCGATATGTTGAGGAGATACTGCCATTGTCTGTTCGAACTTCCATGTCTTTTTCCAAGGTTTGTCTCCATCAACCTTCACAAAATTAGTAAACACGACTAGCAGGCCAAACCCTTGCAAACAAACCTCGTCTTTTAAATTTGCGCTGCATATGACAACGATATCAAGATCATTATCATCGTCAAGCGTTTCATCACCATCTTCTTCAGGAGGGGTATGATTGCCATTAACACCGTTAATCCCATTGGGCAGACCGTTAGTCCCATTAGCCGTCACATTGGTGTCGCCCTTCTTCTCTTTAGTCTCGGGCAAGCTCCCTTTTGAAATATCCCCAAGAGTCCTCGGTGCTGTGATCTCAAGTTCCCATGTCCACCGTTCATGAATACCATCGAGAGTAGGGAAAAGGCTGCAGGCAGCTCCAGGGAGAGGCGAATGTGTTGTATAGGCGTGCGGGTACCGCATATCCCCCAGGTCACAACCCACAAAATTGAACCCATCCCTAATATTTTCAACTATAAACTCAATCCTAATAGTGAGCGGAGCGAACGGGCTAAGTGAGTTGTCTGTCCGGGATGTAAGTAGAGACGAAGTCATTATCCCAGTGGCGGCGTTCGTAGCAGCATCTAGAGAATCTGTCTTAGATTGCCCTGTTGGAGGCTTTGGAGTTGATGAATGTTGCACGCCCGGTGTGAAATATTCCTTCCCAAGAGCAAGCCTATAAGCAATCGAACTATTGTTGGGTTTCCGAAGGCGTTCCGGAACCCAGAAAAGCTTGAGAGAATTAAACTTACTACGGGCTCAATCTTAACCCTGGAGGGTAAGTTGATTACAAGTTCATGCTCAGGAGGGTCGTGTAGCACTGCATCCAACTTCTTCCGATACTGATGATGTTGGTGTGCGGTAGAAGTCTCATGCATCTTGAAATTCTGGTACGGGTCAGTATGTTGTGTAGCCGTTGCTCTTCCGTTAACATAGCATCTAGTGATCCCTACAAAATTGTGCCAGAATATTAGCCACATTGCAGAAGGCCGAGGCGCCACGGAAGCACCTACTGCACTGTCTGCAGTTCAATCTAAATTGTCGCAATGAAGCATCTGTTGGGTAGACCGTGATTTCGGACCACCCCTTATATAGCTGTCAGCACAATTGGTCCGCACCAGGTTTCTTCCAAAGCGCACTCCCGTACCTTCAATGTCTTGCTCGCCATGTTAACATCTAACCCGACTTTCTGGTGGCCTGTACAGGGAACTGTCAGCTTCTCCATCGCGACGCCTTGGGTTGTTGGTTGGAGAAACTTATATGTTAAATCCTCGGCTATAGAAAACGGGTGGCGGTGGTGGGGGGGGCGCCTGGGCAGACTGCGAACCCAGGTTTTGTGAGTGCCCAGTGGCGCTGGACTCTGTAGCGGCGGGCATCTTGGCGCTAGGTTTGGAAGCAATTATAGCACTGACCTTAAAGACTGGTTTTTTTGAGTTGCCGAACTGTTGGTTATGGGGCCGACTGTTGGTTGGGTTGGAGGAGAGAAAGAAACAAGCAAAGGGAAAAGGGGATGACTTTTTTTCAACTCCTCCTAAGCCCTGATGCTCAGAGCTTGCATCCTATGTAGACCCTCCTCTCCAGAAAAAAACAAAACAGATAGAGTGCCTATATAATTGTAGTGCAGGCTTCTAGTGCAGTAAAAAGAAAAGAAAAGGCCTCTCCTCCGACCCTACTATTGCCGCTGATCCTTCCTCCTCTTAAACGTTCCGGTAAGCTCGATCGTAAAGAGCACACCCCGACAAAGAATAAATTCAATATGAACCCCCCTACTGCTTCCCCCTGGCCTTGCAGCCCAAAATTTCCCCCACTAACTCGAATTTGCCCCCAAACTTATCGAAAGTTGGCTCCAACCAGCCTCACGGTGGAACCTCTCTCGCGCGTCAAGCTGCTGTGTCGCCCGTACCACTGAGCACTCCCTAACCTTCAGGAGCTAATGCCGTCGGAGGGGATCACGAGGAGCTAGCAAAGGCCGAGTTTGTGCTGGTGACGTTCAAGCCGACGCGGTAAGGTCAAAGGGGGAGATGGACAGCGGGACAGCGGCGGAGGGGAACGCAATAATGGACGCCGTGGTGGACAGCGGGAGAGGGCTTCGAGGTCGGCTCAAGTGATAATCGGGTCGTCGGAGGTACCCCGTTGATTAGTTGTATTCTTTCTGGCGGGCGATGTTGGTTGAGCTCAGCCAGAGAGCGTCATTCGAGAATGCAGCGGCGGCCGTCAACATCGAAAGGCGTGAAGTCGGTTAACGCTGATTTACTAACTATATCCGGCTTAGACGCTCTTGGCAAAAACACAAAGCTCATGGGTGGTGATTGAAGAAGCTGGCCAGCTGCGAGTAAGCAATGGTTACCATCCCAAGCCAACCACGCCACCAGAAGATATTGGAAAATTAATAATGGGAAACAAGAGCCTCCGCATAGAGAACTCAATTTATTTACGGACACAAGAAGCATTTTCACGATATAAATAACCAAATGTACCTTATATGAGCACTCGTACTCATAGACCCTCACCTTGGAAACACACTTGGACACATCTTCCTACAGTCATAATCGAAAAACCGCATGTCAAAATTGTCATAATATTTAAGCTGCATGGCCGACTTTCGGCGAATCAATCATGGGCCTTAAACAATTGTTCCCTATTTTCTTAAACCAGGCAACAAAAATTGCGAATTACCTGTACTAGCCATATATCAAGCCCCCCAACGCCGCAGGGAGCAAGTAGAGTACATACACATGCCACTTAAAAAGTACAAGTACAAAATACAACCCTTGCGATGCAAAAAGCGTTGACTTTGGTCAACCCAAGTAATACCCAGAAGAGGTGGGGAAAAAGTTATAAAAAAATTGGGAGAGATGGAAGAGAACCCAAGCCGCCTGTACAAAAGAAACGGGACCCGTTAAAGAAAGGAAATAACAATCCGTGTATCCTTTAAGTGAAATGGAAAAGGAAGCAAGGAAAAAGATATTGGAGAGCTAAGAAGAAAAAAGCGGGGGGGGGAGAGGGGCTAGAGCGATACGCCAACCGCCGGAAGCATTATCACGAAACTATGTCGTGGAGGATAGAAGGAAACCTTATCATACATATAACCCGAGGAGGGCCCGCCTGGGACCTTATTTGGGTTATCGCGAAACCCTTCTGCGAGCTCTTGTATGCCTTGCGGCGGCATTAAGAATCTCATCTGGTAGCCTGAATTCCTGGGATTCGGGTTCCGGCAGAGGTTGGCCAAACGCTGATAGGTTCCGTCCTGCCCTTCTCCAGCCACTCACAGCAGCTTTTCGATCGTGTGGGTTTTTATAGAATGAGGTGAAATGTTTCGGTTCATGTTCGGGAACGGCGGCGGGCTCCATTTTTGGCTTCGATTGTTTGGGCTTCTGTCGACGTTTTTTGAGAGTGTTGGGCTGATGGTCTGCTTCATCGCCCACGGCTCCTCCACTATTACCAGCACTCGCTTCACCGCCTTTCTCGTCCTCGTCATCCTCATCATCGAGAGGAACTTCGTAGTCTTCGGTAGAACTTTTCCGCGTCTCCACGTCCATACTGTTTACAGGGCTTCCGCTGGCTCTTCCGCCCCTGGCGACCCGCCGTCTTCTCTCCTCCTCTTTGCAGGTGTTGTATCTCATTAACATCGCCTCGAGGTCTTTGATCATCGCGGCTCTCCTCTTTTCGAGTGCTTTCCTGTCGATATCAATGCCAGATGCCACTAATCCAGCAAGACCAAATATCTTCATCCACTCCTCGGACTTAAGATTGGTCAATTTCTTCTCGTACTGGGCCTTCTGAAATACCACCCTCTCACGCTCAAGATTGCGTTGGCGCTTCTCTTCTCTAACTTTACCTTGATGCGGTTTAAGGTACCGATCAGCCGAAAGTGGATCGTACGTGCACCTTGCAGGGAATCGGTTCTTGCTTGCTCGGACTTCGGCCTCAAGGTCGATTGTTACAATGGGTTTAGCACGGGGCGAAGCGTCAATTGCCACGACGGGTGTAGTACGGCTCGGGTGTGCGAGGTTGTTGGTAGAGGTCTCTGGAGCTTGAGGAGGACTTGTGACATTTGCATCACCAACAACCTCACTCGGTCGATGAACATCGCCAACAGTGCGGTTTGCTGAACCCCCAGCAATGACGCCACCATTGAAGGTAATCGCTGGGATCTCGCCTTCAATAAGTGCGATTGGTGCGCTCCAGTCGATAGCATCTATAAAGCAGTTTCCCAATTAGTTTGCTTTCAATTAAACCATATAGAACAAGAAGACTTAAAATAAGAACTCCCGGCGCTAGATGATAAGGGAAAACATTGGAAAAAAAAACAAAAAAAAACAAAACATACCTCCATCTTCTGGCTCCAACCATTCGGCATACTCGGTAAGTTTTGAATCCTGACTTCTGAGGACCCGTTTATCCTCGCCCTTTTTCCCCTTCTCATCCCGTGAGGAAGTTTGGCCTGCATGCTGCTCGGGAGCCGCAGACCCCCGGGCTCTCTTCGGAGGAATTGGCAAACCCCCTTTTCCCCCGCCAGCGCTCACATCATTCACACGTTTTCTCTTGGTGGTTCGCGAGCCTGACGGTTGGAATTTGTCGACTTGCGCCAGAGGCTCGAGGTTATTTGATTTTTTGTTGCGTCCACTGAAAGACTTCAGGGGAGTAGCTCCCCCGTTACGTTTGCTGGTTCGCGTGGCTGCATCGGATTGTCGCGCCATATCGTTTGCTGTTGTATCAGGCTTTGTAGAGTTTGTGGGAATTGTATTCTCAGAGGGAGTATGAGCAGCAGCAGCGGGGACGTGTTTGCTGAACCGAAGGATGATGTGGGGGACCTTTCGCTTCATTGTTGGGGGGGGATTTCATATTCTTCTATATCCAGTCAATGTAAAGATTTTTCCTTCCTTTCAGGGCTACGCGCGAAAAGGACGGATTATACGAGGGCTTGCCCTTCTAAGAAAAAAGGTCAAAGGCAAATACAGTATTTGCGACACTCGGTTTAGAGTTGTTGCTAAACTTCTGTACTTACAGTATGATTTTTGTGTTTCTTCGGGAGTTTTTAGAGAATCTCAGAGGGGCTCATTTCTTTTTCTCTCGAGACATCCTCAAGTTACAGCAACCAAGAGGCACGGTTTATGTCCTGTGCTCTCCAGAGAAAGAATTATCTAGGTGAGGAGAGGAGGGGAGGCAACATAAATGTCCATTTATATCTTTATGCTAGATGGTAAAACATAGAATAGTTGTTTAAATTCGGTTCATTCCTGAGAGCTCACATAACCCTCCCATTTTCAGCCGACAAATCCGTCTTCTGGATAACCACGAGAATTTTTACAGGCCTCAATACCAAAGAGAAATGGGGTATCAGGCAGCAATGCTGCGACATGCTATTATTATATGGCACCAATCAATAGGGCCGTGCGGATGTAGCACTTGTAAACCAAGAAAGCCATAGCATTTATGATACATAAAACACTATCAAGGGGGAATTAACGAGTAAAAAATATATGTGATGAACCGCCAGGTGAATTGGGACTGCAAGGGTAACTCGGGGTTGGAGAAGGTAAAGTATTTAAGGAAAGGGGAAAGGGAAGGCAGGAACTCTATGAAAGTGCAGAACCATTTCTAGTCGTCAGGGTTGAGCAGAAAATCCTTCACGAGAGGCGAACCAGCGAACTCAGGATTCAGAAGGATACACCTTCAACCGCCAAATGTTAGCCTAAAAGATATATTTAAATGGAGAAATATATCATATTATAACGCACGATAAAAAGAACGACAACCCCTGACGTCGTGCTTCGAGGAACTTTGGCCGAAATTTTGCTGCGAAACGTCAAATTCTCATTTTCATGGTAAGCGTGCTGCACCATTTCAAGAGGACTCACAGACAACACTCTTTGGCGGTAAAGTAGGCAACGAAGCTAGAGATCTTGGAAAGGTCTCTCCAAGCATGTCCCTTAGCGTCACAAATTCCGAGTATCTATTTCATTGATCATGTCAGACACGTTTTCCGTATTCGCGGCAGGAGTAGTCAATTTCTATTAATCTCTCCCCCAATCTCTCCTCCCATATTATCGTTTTTCATTCTTATTTTTTGTACTTTGTGCCGGATGGCCGCGCTTACGCACCTTTTGCGAACTGTGAATTGAGCTCCCTACACATGATGGTAAGGTAACGTGAGCCTCAAAACTTGCACTCGGACTAAGCGAAGGGGACAAACCTCAAAGGTCTCTATTGAGCAGTTCCACGCAACATAAGCCCCTGCTCTTGTCCTGCTCCCAGCAACGATAGCATAGTCGACAACCTTTGCACTTCTAGCCCACAACGAAGGACTGTTCTCGCTCGGCGTAATAGTATGGTCAATCAGGGTTATAGGCATCGATTTGAGTGTTTCGTCGCCGTCCTCGAAGGATCGTATGCGGCTTTTTGCTGAGCGTAATTTCCCTTGGTTCATGACTGCGAGGGATGGTGCCGTTGTTGACACCAGCGCATGGTGCGATATGGGAGTTGTCGTAGGAGGTATGTCGGGTTAGAGGGGATCAATATCGGATAGTTAAAGTACCGTACTTGAGTACAACAGACCAGCATAGGATGGAAGGTCTTGTAAGTTAAAGGCTAGTTGTTATATGGAAGTCACGGGGGCGGAGCACGCCCAGAGTGTGTACTAGGGTATATCATGAAAACATGGTACAGAGCCGGGGTGGTCACTCTTCGTTGTAAAGGCAACTTTGGAACACTGAGGGAAGAATGTGTTGAGGCAATATTACA
>Ga0307509_10000658_pt1 | contig 58673 bp, 37 predicted proteins | sample 10_EM_MG_FD_202245 | JGI IMG/M metagenome (GOLD analysis project Ga0307509, IMG submission 202245) | Populus trichocarpa ectomycorrhiza microbial communities from riparian zone in the Pacific Northwest, United States - 10_EM | ecosystem: Host-associated > Plants > Roots > Unclassified | place...
TCGCCGTACCTCCAAGACCCTGTGGTATGGGCCTAACCGCACACCAGCCACCAGCCTAAACTAATGGGGAGGAAAGCATAGGAAAGAATAACCAAGAAGAAAACCAACATAAAGACGTACAGGAGCAAAGAAACCCTTCAGCAGGCTCCCCAAAACAAAAGAAAGGATTTGCACGGCACAAGCGCCGACAAAGAGGAGAGCTAAAACTACTGTTGCCGGATGCCTAAACGAAATACCCCGACCAAAACGGCTAAGGGGCAAGGCGTTGACACGGGCGGGGTGCCCGGTAATCGGCGACGCTTCGGACTTTAGCATGGGCCAAGGAGGTAGTGCTATACCATGACACAGCGTAACCTAATGCGAGGTTTGCGACCGTAGAGTAAATCGCGGGAGCGGGAGGAGGACGAGGGGAGTCACCCGGCGAGGAGAGCCACTCAGCAGTGGAGGTGCCAGCTGTCGTGAGGGGCAGTAGGGTGCCAGCCGAGGGGGCAGATAAGGTGCCAGCTAGAGAGGGCGTAGCAGTACGGTGCAAGCGGATCTAACTCGTGGGAAGCGGGAGAGGGAGGGCTCGCCAACGACCGAGAAGTACGAACACGGAGGACGGAGACGGGGTCACAGTTTTTCGAATGCCGACCGTACCGATCCTGCAACCCAGGAGAGAGTGCAATACCAGAGAGCAGGGCCACCAGGGCAACTACTTCACCGATAGTCCGAAACTAGCGACCGTGTATAGACGGAGGAAGGAGGGTTGCCGACCGTGCAAATCGCTAAGCGAGACGCGTCGCGAAGTGGGGGGTAAAGGGTAGGAACCTCAACGCGAGCGTGCTCAACGAAGACGAACGGAACCAGAAAGGAATCCATAACCCCCGGGAGGGGAGGCCAAAGGCCCCAGAGAGAGGAAGGAGATGAAGGCGTGATAAACCCCCGAGCAGTCGCCACGGGCGGGGTAGATCAGAGGCGGAAGACACTCTCACGATGATTTCTCATGGTGTTGAGATTTCAATCGCTGGAGGTGGAGCGGACGAGAAAGATGAAAGGAAATAAGGGGGCGGAGCCCCCCTTATATAGAAGGAAATCCTAGCACAGCCTTTGCCGCCCGACTCATACCCCAGTATGAGTCGCATACCCGCGTAACCAAGGAAATAATACAATTTGTTGTAAACCTTGCAAAGGAAATCCCTCATAGCAACCGTGTAACAAAGGAAAGAACACCAAAGTTATCCCAGTACGTATCTCATTAGGGGACCGTGAGAACTCCTAGGCAGTAGCCATCGTGGGAGAAGAGAGGTGGGTGGGGGAAAGTGACGATGATTTCCCGTGGTGTTGAGATTTCAATCGCCGGAGGTGGAGGAGAGATGGTTCGTGGCCTATCTCTTGGTCGTTTTTTTTCCTTTTTTTTTTTTGTAATCATGCGTGATTTGATTTAAGGTACAAACAGCCTCATGCAGCGCTAGCTATGGAGAGAAAAAAACCTATAAACAATAGCCACAACCCGCTTCACCTCTTCATGGGAAAAATCAAGCACCCCGAATCCATAGGAAAGGTCCCCCTCTCCTAGCACCTAAGATGAAAACTACAGGCACGTAAGGAAACAATACATACAAACGTACAGGTAGCGAGACCCAAACCCTTCCGCAGGCTCACCAAAACAAAAGAAAAGACTCTAACAGCCAGAAACGCTGCCCGCGGGGAGAGGGTTGTTGATCGGCGACATAGGAAAACTCCAGTAGAGGTCCCACCGAAACCATGTTGTACGGTCAGGCGGGTCATCACATCGATCCAAGGCGTTGGACAAAGCCACGGAGGCAGTGCTATACCACGACTAGGCGTAACCGAGGAGGGGCCAACCGATCGGGAGGGTAGATGGCGAGTGGAGCCACCGGGCAGAGGGGATGCCAGCCAACGACAATGAGCAGTAGGGTGCCAGCCAGTGAGTAGCAGTAGGGTGCCAGTCAGAGAGGGGGGAGCAGTAGGGTGCCAGCCGGGGGAGGAGTTTCAGCAGTAAGGTGCCAGCTTATGGGGCAGTACGGTGCCAGCGGACAGAACCGGGAGGGGGGTAGAGGAAGGATCGCGAGCGGGCTAGCCACAACCGACTAACGGGCCATAGCAAGGGCTTTTGGGGCGACAGCGAGACTGAGCGAGACCGTGATGTTACTAACCGAAGCTTTCCCCATCAGAGGTACAAGCCCAGCAGAACCAAGGCCTTACTTTGACCGAGAGTCCGGCACCGTAACGCCGACCGTGAGCGACGCGAGAACCTTTCCGACCGTGCAAAATGCTAAGCGAGGTGCAAAGCAAGTGCGGGGTAAGGGGGAGAACCGAACATCATGAGCAGCAGTCAACCACGAAGAGGAACGAGAACCCCAAGGAGGGGAGGCCGAGGCCACAGAGGAGGAGGGTAGATGGCTTAACGTCAACCCCTAGGCAGTAGCCATCGTGGGAGAAGAGAGGTCAGTGGGGGAAAGTGACAATGATTTCCCGTGGTGTTGAGATTTCAATCGCCGGAGGTGAAGGAGAGATGGTCCATGGACCTATCTCTTGGTCGGAACCAAGTGCCTTATATAGGCATCTTCTCACAACCCTAACCCTGGTGGCTCATCACCATCACGTAACATAGCCCCCATGACTCATAATTAGTCATGGTGCGAAATCCATCAGCTGATTCTTACAAATCAGCTGCGCACCTTCTCTTTCCTCGATCCAAACCCATAAACTCGATCATGCACTCGAATGAGTCGCATGCGTGAAACCCATGCCTCGTAATCTGAGCCATGTGCGAAATTATTACATTGTATAACGTCACAATCATGATGTCATGAAACCATTAACCAATCATAATCAACCAATAACTCGCAAGTGCGCAGTCATGTAAAAGCTATGAGTCAAATGACATCATAGTGCAAAAACCCAACATACCTTATAACTAATAAGTATTAGTCATGTGAAATCTGCCTTGCTTAGTCACGATTTGTGACATCCCCTATGGGATAACAATTGTCTCATTTTTCCTTCGTTCCTTCCTCCACCACCAGGTGGGGTGATGTTGCGCTCTTGCCAGCAATCAGCTTTCTTATGCCCTTTCTTGCCCCAGCCGTGACATGTACCACTGAAGGAATTAGGCCTCTGACTTTTCCCTCTCACTCTCGATACTGAATGAGTAGCCGGACCTGTGCTTTCATGACGTCTTTGGTTTCCCCTTTTACCCTTCATATATAACACTTGGTCAGGAAGTAGGTACTTCTTTCTACGAAGCTCAGCCTTATAGGCTAGCAGTAGTTCTTTTAACTTCTTGAATCCAGCGAGAGAATTCTGGTCCGGAAGTGCCGCTTTAGTTACCATAACCCATGTTGTCCACTCTGGCGTCTCAGGTAGACTCTCCAAGACGTGAAAAATTAAATGCGCGTATGACGGGGTTTGGTCGCACATCACGAGCTTGTCTCTGAGTTCCTGAATGTGGTTGATGTACTCGAGTACAGTACCCAATTCCTCAAGTGGGGATCCGGATAGCTCTCGTTGCAAATGGTTCGAGTCGTAGCCAGTAGCCGTTTCACAATTGGTGTGCGCGTCGAGCCAGATACTTGAAGCTGGAGTCCACTCCATTTCGTTGTAGTAGCGAATCGCGATAGCGTCTGTCATTGCCATCCGAAGCGTACCACTTGCCTTTTGCATCCGAAGGTCTTGCTTTTCATACTTCTCCATATTTTTCTCGTACTCCTTGACGAGCTTGTCCTTGTCAGACTCCTCTTTCTCCTGCTTCTCCAGCAGCTCCTCACAACCATTGACTAGGTTCCACTAGCCTTCTCGCTGGAGATAGTCTGTCATCCTCATCGCCCACAACCGATAATTGGTCCCATCCAGCTTCGCAAAGCTCATGCCGACCAACGATGATGAACCATCTTGTCCATTCATCTTTGCTCCAACTACCGACGGCGCTGCTACTCTGAGCTAGACACAGAAGCGTACGTAGGACAAAGTAGTGTGGTGATAGGTCATACCGAAAAAAAAGTTCCACTGGCGAAAGATCACGGGTGAAACCCCTTTTCCTTTTGATGCTTGCGTGTAAAAACCTTTTCCTGTTAACGGCCAACAATCACGATGGATTTGGCCGGGCTCCTAACCTGATGGAGGTCTGATTTCCGTGCAGGGAATATACCATCGGACAGGCACCGCAAGGACACAGCTATGATTGGATCTGTCGTCACAAGAACGATCCGGGTCAGTCGCTGATAGGAAAACTGAGATGTGTTCGATATTCGATATATATGACAAGTGCGTTCACAAAGGAGTGTGATGACCATGAGTTGTTCTCATGTAGAGAAAGGAACGCAGCTCAGACTAGATCCAGTTTGTCGTGGCCCACCCAGTGGCTTCCTACCACACAACACCAGTCACCGCCGCGCGGTCTGGTCAATAGCCCTGCTCACACCAACAAGTGTGCCCTAACCTAACATACGACGATGGGGTTACTCCATCAGAGACTTCGCTAAAAGCCAGGGAAATATGATCAAGGGGTGGGGCCATTAAGACATTCGTCAAACAAATGAAACTGGCTCAAGATTCCCGAAAGGACAGATCGTCACACGCTCTCCGCCGTGAAATCCTGTCACATATCGTAGCTAATCACCAATCCAACTTAGCCACCCAATAATCTCATGATAAACTGCCAATACACTACAAGCAAATCCAATCAGCCATACAGCTGATGGTAACCTGTTTGGAGTTGAACTGAATACGGTGGGAGTGATGAGAGCCTTGCTAACTCCTCGTTCTCAAGGGAGGCTGTAGGGCCAAGGTCTTGGGGTTCCCTGATTATGATATCCATAACCTTGATCCATCTTACTACTGCCTCCTCCTACCCATCTCAGTCATGATAATTCTGACAGCTTTAGGTCTCATGACCCCCCTCCGTCTTATATATTTTATATTGTGTATTAACTTGTACTCAATAACGTTTTGTTATTGACCGGGTGTTGTCCTTAAGGCAGGGATCACCGCGAAACCCAGAGGGGGTATGCACGTTTCTGTTAAGGAGGTGATTTGGGGGTGAAGTTTTGTTTATTTTGTGAATATTGTTAGTTATTAAAGGGTGAATGATGGATGAAATGATGGATGGAATGGCTGGAATCATGTGCGGTCACTCGATGCTTTCTGCGCTGTCATATGACTAATGGTAATGTTATCAAGATTCAAGAAAGAGCATAGATCATGATTCGCTGCGCGCGCCGTGGACAGCGGACGAACTAAGAAATGAGAGTGATTGCCCGAGCTCGAAATCGTGCCACACAGCTGATAACGAACCCAACTTGGCTATTCAGTAAACTCACGATATACCCAAATAACCCAGGCCCAATCAACTCTATGGCTTGTGGTGACCTGCTTGAACTGAATATAATGGGGCTAGGCGGTGGGCCTACCGATACTTTGTTCTTAAGGGAGAGTGTAGAAAAAAAAAGGGTTTGGGGTTCCCTAATTACCGGGAGCCTTGATCTGTCTGACTACTGTGTCCTCCTCCTTCACACCATTAGCTAGCAAAAGGGGTGGCCAACTAGCACACTGTTCTTCCATGCCCTGCTGCGCTTAGGGCCTATTACGATCGCGCTTTTTGTGCTTTTCTTCGTGCTTTCTTTAAGCCCCAGCCGAGCACACTGGGTGCTTCCGACAATAAGTAACTTACGATACAATCCTAATAACCAACGATGGAAATATGACACTAGGTCAATGATAAGAATTTAGTGCAGGTCAGGAGATATATCACTCCTTATATCTAACGACACTGCGGGGCTCCCGAGGCTCGACAAATCTTAACGCAACACACTAAGCTGACAAACCCTGAATTCTAACGATCTGAATCACTTTAGAATCGTCCTGATATCTCGTGGTCCCCTGTGATCCCTAAAGCCTTTTTCCCCGCCAGTGTGCCAAATACGGTATGCCTCGGGACATGGGGTATGAAAGAAACATCATGGAACTACTGTAAATACCCGATACCTTATACCCAACGGCAATCGGCATCGACAAAACTAAAAACCAGTATCCAATGCCTAGCGTCATAGGATGTGAAAGCGACAACCCACTTCTAAGTGAACCCACATGCCCTCTAACTGTATATCTCCTAGCTACACATCCGCATATCCGTCGCATACCCGCATACCCGCATATCATATCTCTGCAACCGCACAACCGCATGTTCGCATGCCTTATAGACAATTCAACACATTATAGCATATCTTAAAGTTCCTAGGTGGCCGTGCTGATTGTAATCTGATTGGACTTTCTCTAATATATTGTGTGGTATTGGAAATAGGCCATTGCGTCAATGGGCAGTCATAACTTATATCATACCTGAGGGGTTCTGACTGGAAAAAAACAGGAGCAAAATGAACGTGACCTCGAAGTCTCCGCGGGGCCCATGCCAGCATATATGTATTGGAAATATTTGGATTGAATAAATACTTGCTTCTGTTCCAGGTTCAGCAGCCAAAGCGTGCGGGGGGTCTACTCGTAGTGGTGAACAGAGGGGGTGAGGAAACTGATTTAACTGGTATCGACACGCTTCAGGCACTTGTTTGCCTTGATTTTTTCTTCCTCCTAAATAGCCCGAACAGGCGCTTCTGTAGGCTTACCAGCAGGCTTCGTGGCGGGTTCGGTGGCGGGTCCAGTGGCGGGTCAGGTGGCGGGATGTGTAGCGGTAGGCGCGGAGTGTGTAGCCATGGTTTTGGGGTAGGCGGCCTTGTGGGTGGGGTAGGTGGCCTCCACGGCGGGGAGGGTGGTATTAGCTCCGAGCTATAATACATGCTTGGCGGCCTCGGTCCTACAAATAGCCCCTCTTGTGGTTCATACATTTCAAACTGCTCCGGCGGGATAAATGGTATCGGCCGTTTGGTATTTTGCAAGCCCCGCGTGGGGTTCTCTACAGGAACTCTTATGAGCTTAGCCAGGGGCTCCTCTGCTGGCTCCTCTGCTGGCTCCTTCACAGCTTCCTTCTCGGTCTCCTCCCGTATTTCCCCTGCATGTTTTAGAGTATCCAAAACATCCCCTCGCTCGAGCCTTTCTCCCAATTCGACTGCTGTCATTTGGGCATTGTTCTTTATTGTTGTATCAGCTCCTTTCTTGACGAGAAATTCGACAATCTGCGTGTGATCAAATTGAAAGGCGAGGTGAAGTGGGGTATTGCCGGAATGGTTTTTCTTGTTGATTTCATTACTGTATCTCTTGTCCTCCCGAAATTTTTTCACCAGAGCCTTCAGCATGGACAAATGGCCGGAAATGGACGCTTCATGTAGCGGTGTGTTACCATCTGAATCCGGATATGTGAGGGATGGTCCGCCCTTGGCAATTAGGATCTTGTATACTCCTGATATGAACCTAGCTGCTAGGTGTAATGGCGACCAATTGCTGTTGGTCCCCTTTGGGGAATCTGAGAGGGCCTGTTCTACCAGGGGCATAAGCCCCAGACAGACTGCAATGTTCAGTGGTGTTTGGTCTCCTGCCAAAACTTCCATTCTCGAATCTCCGCAGAGCTCAATCCATGGCTTTCGTATGATGTCGCTGGTCTCGAAGAACTGGTCCTGCAACCAGTTGTGAACAGAGTTGCAAAATTTGTCCTTTGAGACCTCAATACTCCTACGGGCATGAATGTGCCAGGATTCTGCTGCATATCGGAGGTATGTTTGTTGGGCTGCAGTTTCCAGTGGGGTTTTCTGCGCCACTTCCCATGATGTCTCTCCCCGCTTCTTTTCCTGGCGGTCTCGGGATTCGTCGTGGCCTCCAATGATATCGCCCCTTAGGAACCTTTGCGGGTCTCCAAACGTATGGTGAAGGTATCGGAAGCAGTCCCAGGAAAGTATGAGGTCTGCCTCACTTTTAGAAAGCACTGGGAGGGTACCCCGGCTGTATTCATCGAAAAGGTATTCTGTCGCGGTATGATGGACAATGGATACAGTTTCAGAGGTGGCTCGGAGGAATCCCAGTGAGGACCGCACATATATCCTGAGTTCCTTCTCTGTCCGAAGCTGGATTTCGCTGGTTCCCTTATGAGTGGGTTGTTCTGCCCTTGCTTTCTCCTCTATACAAGACAGGATATGGGCCAATTCGCCAAATGTGAGTGGGCGCAAGGCAAGTGCTACACTCCAGATCATATTCAGAACTTCTCCCGATTCTTCTCGTGAGATGAGAGTGCGTAACATTTCGCGGTATACGTCTTTAAGCCTTGATGGTGGTTTCCTAAGAAATTTATCAAAATCAGGGCCTGAACTGAAGTATGTAATATTTTCAATCGCCAACGATGCCCAGAGGAATATCCCCTCTGACTTTTCCAGAAGGGCTTCCATCGCCCTCTCCTTTAGATCATCATCCCACCCCCACGCATTTACTCTGCGCCTGATAAAAGATTCGACATCCGCCTTTATAAAGCTGTTCGTATCAAGGTCGATCTTGGTAGATTCGTGGACGCTAGAGGGAAGGTTGTTTGAGATGTGGGGTACGTCCCGACTGGAGAGAAGTATTTTGACTGTCCGGATTTCCATAAGCCCCAGAATCCTTTCAATCAATTCTTTGCATAATCTCTCCTTGAGTCCATCTATGCCGTCTATGAGAATGTATACGGGGTCTGTGCCGCAATCCTTGATCGCTTTCCGTAGAACCTTCCATAAAGAACACAGATTGGTGAAAAATCGATCCCCTTGCTTTTCAAGTTCGGCCTTGCAGCCATCGAAAAGGCTCCTATCCTGTTGGAGAATGCTGTAGAGTAGGTCGCTGGCTACTTTGGCAAGCCTGAGTTGTGATAGCTCGGCCTCATCGGTAGATATCCCGTCGGTGGGGAGCTCGGGTGAGATGAAATGGAAAATCAATTTCAGCCCTTCAGGGGGATTTCCGGGTCTCCTAAGAAACTCGGTGGCAACACGCTTGGCCAACATAGTCTTCCCCGTTCCAGGCCCACCACAAAGCCAAAGCAACTTGGATTCCTTGCTTTCATGCCACCTCCTATACGCGACCTCTTCGAAAATCCATTTCCCAGTATCACCCACGGGCAGGTTGTACTCGTCGCGGAGGTGGTATAGGTCAATTTCCGGTGGCAACGCCCCCCAGCCGGTGTACTTTATCAGCTCTTCAAAGGTTGCTACACAAATCCTTAACCATAAAGCAAGTTTTGAGCGAAGATTGGCAACGAAAGGCTGCATACCAGGAACATATGAAGGTACTTGTATGCCATAATTATTTGTGATATTGGTATTGTTGCTGTTGCTATTGCCTGAGAAGTACCCGCCCATCGAACATTGGATGGCTGTCATATTGAATGTTTCCGAACTGATGACCTATTAGCCGATCTGGGTTCATGCAGGAAAACTGCTTGGTGCTATACTATAGGACCTATCATCCCATCAGAGTTCTCCCACTGTCAGATTTTGAGGTTTTCGAGAATTAGATGTGCGAGGTTGGGTTAAAGGAAAGATATAATTCCGGAAGTGGATGCCGCAGTGAACATATTCATCCTATAAGTTCTTGGATCGGGGGTAGATGTACTGTGCTCGTACGGTGGGGGCACTAGAATATAGGAATCCCTTCTCGGCTACGGGAGGGGAAGCACTGCCAACTCAGCCCTCAGGTGTGATTGAACAAAAGGAATATGCACAGTGCCTTTCTACGAGCAGCTACTGAACAGCCTTGTACCAGGCTGAGTACAAAAGGTCTGTGGGATGGGGAGAATAGGGTCTTATTGTAAAAAAAAAAAGTGTGGGGGCTCTGGTCTGGTTCGTCAAGGTCAGTGTGTAATGCAAATTATGCAACTGAAAATCCTGGGTCCTCCACTGGTATTTTTTTGTGAAGGAAAACAAAGTATGTGGAGCTCACAGCGCACCGTATGGCGCAAACGCCGCCCCCTGAGTGGTTGAGGTGGTCTGCCCTGGGACCAATTCGAGGGGGTTCGGCAGTTTTTTTTTCTCTTTTGATTTCCCCACCCAGCGCTCCAAGGAGGTGCAGGGCCTAGGATTTGTAGGCTGCTCCGACGGTGAGGGCAGCAAGCCTCGCTTGTGGAACCTGCGAAACTTAGGCCTTGTGCTCGTACCTCGTAAGGTTTACAACTACTCGGGTATGATATCATACCGTGGATGTAGATCATCTGCTCACACTACTCAAACAAGGACTCGAAATCCCGACTGCCCTCAAAAGCAGAAACTCACAACCCCCCCGCCTCCGCTCCCCATATCCTAATCCTTCCTCACCACTCTCCTCCCCCTTTCTGCATCCATGTCATTTGCCATAGGAGATATTTCCCAGGCTTTTCGCTCCTCACTCTTCCTATCCCTCGCCCTCTTCGCGGAGAATCTGGTTGAAATCGGACTGGCGCTAATGCAAGGCTAGTGACTAGCGTGTGGCTGGTTTGTGAGGAAGGGGCATGCTTGGAGTAAAAACTCATACTGGCTGAAGTTTAAAGTTAGCCGAGCCACAGCAAAGCCACCAACTAGTACTTGTACAACGGTAGTCTGAAGCTAGTCACTAGCGCTGTTCGACTTTCACCAGATTCTACGGTAGTTCGGCAGACTTACCCCTCGTGCTCGGTATACATATCATACCCATAATGTTAAAGCGTTTTAAAATAGACCAAAAATTAGCCAGCACTTTGATGGTATTCAAGAGCAGTCCGTTTTAAAAGCCAGTGACAGGTAAGGATCATGGGTGGGGCCTTCTCCCTGGGTACCGGTGTGGCGGGTGGGGCCCGATCTCTATCTCGCCTATCTCTCCCAGCCCGCGGGCTGATTTCCCGTGACCCCGTCAATTTATGGCCTCCTGCGGTGGTATGCGATGCTTAGAATGGAAACATGCCTGCATCACTTTTCGCAGGGGAGCAGAGAACACTAAGTAAGGAAGCAAACAACAAAGAGGCGCGAGATTCTGCATACTGATAATAGAGTCATCTGGCCCATATATTTCTTATTCGGAAATTCAGAAATTTCGAGTGGTCACCCCATACAAATTATGTTCTTGCACGCCTGCGGTAGAAACTAGACTCAGAATTTTGATTTTCCGAGTAATAAAATAAAATAAGTGCCGAATGACTCTTATCACCTAAATCTAATTGCATGCCACAAAAATTCTCAACTTCCGGCATACCTCCGGCCCGTATCAACCACTGGTAGTACCGTAGTCTGTTGTATGAGTACAAGCGTTCGGCAATTGCGTGCACCGGGGGTTAAGGATAAGCACGGCGAACCTGCCAATCAGACAGGCTATCTCTCTCGTAAAAACTTCAATAATCGGCCCATATGCCATGTCGTCGGGAATTCCCTACTCTAGAAAAGTGGCGAAAAACACATCAAAGGTGACCTGCTCAGCCCCTCTGAGAGATATAAAAAAACAAAAAATATCAGACCTTACCAGAGGAGGCAACTCCAACGACATACGATAGCACATGGACCGATCATTGAAGTTTCTACGATACTCTAGTAAGTACAACTCGGATAAGCTAAACCAAATATTACCGCCTTACCGGTAGTGCAATACGACTAGAATGGTATTTCGACAAAGACCAGGGAAATAAAATCACCTGGTGGGACTATTGGGGGGTTCGTCAGGCGGGTGCTAGACAGCCGTCTATAGGTAAACGGGCCCTTATTCTCGCTATTTGAGAAACTACCAATTATCTTACTTGGACTGAGCATGAGCTTCTACCTCGATCAGAAGCATGAGCCCAATTCTGGATGATACCGTACACAAGCAGTCAAAGAAAAGACGTGATGGATGAATACCCTTGATATAAAGGTTTATTGTTATCATTAAAAACTTTGGTTGTTTTTTTTAGCACTCACTCTAGCGGAAACCATCACATGACTTCCCTAATTGTCCTCAACGATCTCTTCTCAACGCTCGTATGATAACTCAGGCATAATCTGAAAATGCAGTCCGGAGCCCTGCAGCCATCTTGCTGCGCACGATTCCAGACAACCGACTGCTATTATACCTGGGGATCTTCAACATCAAGCAGGCAGTCTTGACAACGCCAGAGGTGGCGGAAGAAGTGCCGCCCACCAAGAGCTATAGATTTATCAAGCCCCCACTTGTAACGAATGACATCCGCAACATTCTTGGGAAGAATGGCTGTTGTTCGCTGAGGGTAAGGGGCCGGAGGCGCAGAGGAAGTTGCTGCCACTGACTCTCTTGTAGGGGCATATTAAGCGATTGGCCCCCGGGCTTTGAACTAAGGGGTGGGAGCGATCCCGCAAGTGGTGGAGGTTAAACAAGTTTGGCTATGATGAGTCGAGAGTACCTTGGAGTCCTTATACTTTCTACGTCTCCGGACGTGTCTTATATATATACACAAACTTGGCTTTACAGAAAGAACTCTTCGTCCGCGACACCCTCCAGTATTTTCTCCTGTCTTCACTCCATTCACCCAACTCCTCAGAAGTTTCCCGAAACTTCTTTTCCCTAATTCCATCCCTTTCGTCTCATCCTCTTACACTATTTTTCCTATCTTCTGCGCTCCTTCGCAGTCCTAACACAGCGGTCTATTTCCTAACCATCATAGTTTGACACTAATGCGTTCCAACTCCTAGTAAACCTTAATCTCTAACCTCTAGTCTTCCCTAGTGCCAATTCCTAACACATCCCAAACGTTCCGGCTTTAGCTAACGTCTCAACCAAACATACCATCACTCTTCCGATACCTACTAGTCAATCATGCAACCGTTATCAAATCGAATTCCTTTCAGCCATGTCCCATCAGTGTTCCGACTATCTGCCGGGTACGGAACCTTCGTGAATTTCAACAGAGGTGGCGGGGAGGAGGGGGGAGATGCGGAAGCGGCACTCACTGACGACGTTGGATATAATCGGCTCTTCCGGCTCCAGCTACGGGTTCCTACGTTCGGGAGTTCTCCCACCAGCGGTAGCAGTAATTCTAAAGAAAGGTCCGGCTCTGGGTTAGTAGATGCACGCACTACAACTCCCTGGCATGAATGGACCGAACACCAGGGGGCTCCTTGGCAAAGGACTTTCAGCTCCCGTGACCCCGGCGGTGTTCGGTCCATTCATGCCAAGGACTTGTAGAATATTCAACATTAGTAGTCCATCCCGGACAGTGGCAACCCTATCTATGGTATTTCCCTTCCGCTTCCAGCAGTCCCTCCCCCTAAATCTACCTGCGACGTGGACTATAAGGAGTGTGACCGCGAAAACCATTGCCGGCAAAAACTCTATCCTAGCCACCCTCCCCCCGGAAGACCCCGAATCTAAAGACATTGTTTGCGGAATGCTGAAATCGAATACCTACACAGGCTCGGACTGGGAGTCCAGCGTGCGTGACCAAATAATAACCTTCCGAACGGTGGAGCACAAGACCATCCTTGAGTCAATGATCTGGGCCATACACTCCTTGTCTCAGCCCAAGAACAGACACATCCAACCTCACCTCAGCGCCGAGATCCATACCGCATTCCTTTCCGGAGTGCCGACAGCTATCACAAATGGCCAGATTCCTTGCCGGAAGTATTTCTCACGTCACGTCCGAGGGGTATCCTCTGCACCCTCCTGCAGGAGTTACCCTGCGCGTGGGGGGCGAGGATACGGGCCCAGGTTGGGCGCTAGTGTTGGTGGGCACGTCCACCGCCCTCCCTCTTTCGCGATAAACAAGCGCGTTGCATAGCCGAGCGCCAACGTGGGGGAGTTCAAGGCCCGGCGGGGGCAGGCGGAGGGGGTGGGGCGGCCACCGGAGAGAGTAATTATGGGTTTCTCACATTCATGGCGGGGCCTAGGGGGTGCCTAGTAATGTGGTTGCCCGGGTGGAGTTTAAGTGTCTGTTTCCTGCTGAAGAAAATAAACAACAAACATACCATAATCGTGAGAATGTATATTCCGCATTTCCACCTCATCTTCTCAAGATCGCGGACTAACAACTAATCAATATACACAAATTCCCAGCCTTCCATACTCGCTCTATCATTCCATTCCTTACCATTCCACTGATGACATTTCTCAACTCCATTCCACCCGCCACATTCCAATTCCTGGCAGGGAGGAAGTTCGTCCCATTCCAATCCGAGGTTACCAGGAAGTATGACAGCCACTTCTCACAACACCTGCTACGATTGGTAGGTTCGAGTTTAAGCAGGATTGGAAGAGGAAGGAGGTTGTTAAGGCCGGGCTCATGGCGAAACCTGAGGGGCATGCACGTTTCGGTTGAGGAGATGGTTTGGTGATGGATTTTTAGTGTATTTCGTGAGTACTGTTTATTATCAGATAAAGGAAGAATGTGAGGATGGAGAGCATGCCTGGAGTCATGGGTTGTCACTCGATGCTTTCTGAGCTATAATGTTGAAAACCTTGGTTGCGAAGGTAATGATTTACGGTGAGAATTTTACGCGGTGGGCTAAAACCGCTTAAGTGGAGTTGAGGATCATGGTTGATTAATGATAACTTGATGAAAGGGAAGACGTAAGAAAGGTTGTGTAGAGGAAGGAAGGTGTGTAGCGAGGAGAGGTGTGAAGGAAATAAAAACAGGTGGGGTGAAAACATTTTCAGAGCTTGCGTGTACTTTGGCTAGTGCGTACGTATGCCCCTGAGGCCATAGAGAGCGGGAATATCCCGCACCAAGTGCAGCCATCAACTGCTATTTCCAACATATAATATGACTGGTGGTAAAGTTATCATAGACAACCGAACTCTCTCTATACTCCGATAGACTAAACCGAATATTACTGCTGTAGTGCAATACTACTAGGATGACACTTCGCTAAAGGCTAAGGAAATAAGATCACGGGGTGAGGCCATTAAGAGATTCGTCAAACAAGTGAAGCTCGCTCAAGATTCCCGAAAAGACACGGATCGTGGCACGCTGTCCGTCGTGAAATCCTGTCACATAGCTAAATCACCAATCCAACTTGGCCATCCAATAATCTCACTATAAACTGTCAATACCCTAAGTCCAACTAGACATACATCTGATGGAAGCCCACTTAAGCTTGAACTGAATACGGTGGGAGTGATCAGAGGCTTGCTAACTCCTCTTTCCGAAGGGAGGCTGCAGGGCAAAGACAAGGTCTTGGGGTTCCCTAATTATTCATACTAACCTTTATCCATCTTACTACTACCTCCTCCTCCCTACCTATGTCATGGTAACGTCAATAGCCCCAGGTTTCACGACCCCATATCTTGTATCATATATTATTCAATGAGGTCTTGTTATAGACCTAGTATTTCCATACTTGCTTATTAAGATTTTGCTTACTGTCTACAAAATTCAGTACATTCTAGCATCTCTTTCAAAGGTTGTCAGTGAATATGTAAATTGTCATCTGATTGTACTTTCTCTAGTTTACCGATAGTCGTATTGGAAACGTATTCTCCCATTAACCTAGTTATAATATATTCCGGGCGAGGTTCTGGCAGCGAGTGGAGTGATAAATGGGCATACTCCAATATATCCGATTGGAAAGTATCTAGGCTGTAAAAGTGTTTACCTGTCTTCTTACTTTAACAAGTACAATTTTAAAGGGAGTGTGGAGCTTGTACAAGCTATCTTTCCTGGCCCGAAGTGTTTCCCTGATGAAGTTTTTAAAAGTCTTTATGCGAATTTTTATTTGATTGGAAAAATATGTATTTGGTGGAGAAGGGGGTGGGGAAAACTTTATTTACGCATACAGTTGAACATGACCAGAGCCACACCCCCGGGTCAAACGTTTCAGGGTTAAAAGATTTTAAGGCACGCATGCTCGGTAATATATTCACTGTAAAAATAATAATAAAAAACGAAACACTATATTGTGAACTCAACAAATTGAGTATCTCACTAGACGGTTCCGATCTCCCTTAGAGTTTCCCGGGAAACCTGGCTGTGAACAGAAAGGGATGGGAAGATTGATTTATCATAGTTGCGATCAAGAGGCCTCAATCCCTCTCTGCTCGCCCTCTCTTCTTCTTAGATGACCCGAACAGGCGCCTCAGGGGGTTCTTCCGCAGGCTCACACGCAGGCTCTCTAGCGGGTTCAATTGCCGAATAAGTGGTTGCGACGGGGTCAACCTCCGAGTCAGGCTTTCTGGTGGCGGGTCTGGTGGCAAAGGTTCCGGTAGCGGATCCGGCTGCCAGGGTTCGGGCGGCGGGTTCGGCCGCCAAGGATCTGGGATCACGTCCTGCCAGACATACCCTGGCGATGGGCCCCACAGCCGATCATCTGGCAGAAATCCCTCCTGCCAAAGAAACCCGGGCGATGCCGACTGCGAAAGTTCTGACGGGTATGGTAGCGGGAGTTCCAACGGGTATGGTAGCGGGAGTTCCGACCGGTATGGTAGCGGGGGTTCCGATGGGTATGGTAGCGGGGGTTCGGACGGGTATGGTAGCAGGGATTCGGACGGGTATGGTAGCGGGGGTTCCGGCGGCGGGCCCAGGAGCCAAGGTCCCGCAGGACCCAGCGTCCCGGGTGGCGGCGGGCCCGGTGGCCGGAGTATCGGGTCTGGCCGGAGTATCGGGTCTGGAGGCAGCCAGATTTCTAGCGAGTTTTGTGGCCCCGGTCCTGGTAGGCCTCTGCGCAGGCGCGACGACAGGGTCGAGATGAGATCATCCACAGGCTCCTCCGGAAGCTCCTTCACAACCACCACCTCAGCCTCCTTCCATATTTCCTCGGCATGTTTTATGATATCCAAACTATCTTCTCGCTCGAGGTTTCCACCTAATTCTAATGCTGTCATCTGGGCGTTGTTCTTGATGGTTGTATCGGCACCTTTCTCGACAAGAAGCTCAACTATCTCCATGTGATCGAATTGAAAAGCGAGGTGAAGCGGGGTGTTGCCGGAGTGATTTTTCTTGTTGATTTCGCTAATGTATGGCTTGTACGTTTGAACCTTTTTCACTAGGGCCTTCAGCATGGACGAATGGCCTGAAATGGCCGCTTCATGCAGTGGTGTGTTGCCGTCTGAATCTGGATACGTGAGGAGGGACGGTCCACCCTTGGTTATTAGGATCTTGTATGCCCCCGATATGAACCTAGCTGCTAGGTGTAGTGGTGACCGATTGCTGTTGATCCCTTTTGGGAAATCTGAGAGGGCCTTTTCTACCAGGGGCATGAGTCCCAAACAGACAGCGATGTTCAGTGGTGTCTGCTCCCCCGCCAAAACTTCCATTCTCGAATCTCCGCAGAGCTCAATCCAAGGCTTTCGTATGATATCGCTAGCTCCGAAGAACTAATGCTGCAACCAGTTATGAGCAGAGTCATTGCAGAATTTGTCCTTTGAGGTCTCAATGCTCCGGCGAGCATGAATGTACCAGTATTCTGCTGCATATCTGAGATATGGCCGTTGGTCTGCGGCTTCCTGTGGGGTTTTCCATGTCGCTTCCCATGATATCTCTCCTCGCTTCCTTTGCTGGCGGTCTCGCCCCAGGCTTGGGACTTGGGACTTGTCGTAACCCCCCGTGATACCACAGCTTGGAAACCTCTGCCCGTCGCCAAAGGCATGATGAAGGTACCGGAAGCAGTCCCAGGAAAGTATGAGGTCTGTCTCACTTCTAGAAAGCACTGGGAGGCTACCCCGGCTGTATTCATCAAAAAGGTATTCTGTCGCGGTATGATGGACAATGGATACAGTTTCGGAGGTGGCCCGGAGGAATCCAAGTGAAGACCGGACATATATCCTGAGTTCCTTCTCTGCCCGAAGCTGAATTTCGTCGGTTGTCCCCTTGCGAGTGGGTTCTGCGGTTTCTGCCCTTGCTTTCTCCTCGATACAAGCCAGGATATGGGCCAATTCGCAAAATGTGAGTGGGCGCAACGCGAGTGCTACACTCCAGATCATGTTCAAAACTTCTCCTGATTCTCCCCGTGAGATAAGGGTGCGTAACATTTCGCGGTATACTTCTTTAAGCCCTGATGGTGGTTTCCTTAGAAATTTGTCAAAATCAGGGCCCGAACTGAAGTATGTAAGATTTTCAATCGCCAACGATGCCCAGAGGAAAATACCCTCCGACTTTGCTAGAAGGGTTTCCATTGCTCTCTCCTTCAGATCAACATTCCACCCCCACGAATTCACTCTGCGCCTGATAAACGATTCGACATCCTCTTTTATAAAACCGTTCATATCAAGGTCGATCTTGGTGGATTCGTGGATGCTACAGGGGAGGTTGTTTGAGATGTGGGGTACGTCCCGACTAGAGAGAAATATTTTGACTGTCCGGATTTCCATGAGCCCCAGAATCCTTCCGATTAATTCTTTGCATAAGCTCTCCTTGAGTCCATCTATACCGTCTATGAGAATGTATACCGGGTCTGCCCGGCAATCCATGATCGCTTTTCGTAGAACCTTCCATAAAGAAGACAGGTTGGTGAAAAATCTATCCCCTTGCTTTTCAAGCTCAGCCTTGCAGCCATCGAAAAGGCTCCCGTCCTGCTGGAGAATGCCATATAGTAGGTCGGTTGCTACTTTAGCAAGACTGAGTTGTGATAGCTCGGCTTCATCGGTCGATACCCCAGCGGTGGGGAGTTCCGGTGAGATGAAGTGGAAAATCAACTGAAGCCCTTCCCGAGGATTGTCGGGTCTCCTGAGAAATTCGGTGGCAACACGCTTGGCCAACATAGTCTTTCCTGTTCCTGGTCCACCAGAAAGCCAAAGAAGCTTGGATTCCTTGCTTTCCCGCCACCTCTTGTACACAGGTTCTTCGAAAATCCATTTTCCAGTATCGCCCCCGGGCAGGTTGTACTCGTCGCTCAGGTGGTCCAGGTCAATTTCCGGTGGCAACGCCCCCCAGCCCGTGCACTTTATTAGCTCTTTAAAGGTTGCTGCACAAATTCTCAGCCATACAAGCAAGCTCAGAACGAAGATTGGTAATGAAAAACTGCATACCGGGAACATATGAAGGTACTTGAATGCCATAATTATTTGTGATATTTGTATTGTTGCTGTTGTTATTGCCGGAGAAGTGCCCGCCGATCGAGCTTTGGATAGCTGTCATGTTGGATGCTTCCGAACTGATGGCCTATTAGCCGATCTGGGTTCATGTAGAAAAACAGTCTGGTGTTATACTATACGACCTATCTTCCCATCAGTGCTCTCCCGCTGCCGGAGATTTTTTTGTGGTCTTCAAAACTAGATGTGCGAGGCCGGGATGGAAGAAGGATACGATTTCGGAAGTGGATTCGATTATTCATACTATAAGTGTTTGGGGGAGGATAGATGTAGGAGTACTAGAAGGCCAGAATCCCCCTTCTCGGCTACCGGAAGGGAAAGCAAGGCCAACTCCCCGTCCCACAGACTTTTGTACTCAGCCTGGCACCACTAGCGGTAAGGAACTTACCGGACAATTGCGGAATCAGATCTGCAGAGGATTATGTTATGGTTGCCATGGTATCATAATATTCTTATAACATGACCCATCTCCCAGAGCAGTCAATGGGACAACAACCAAGAATGCCTATCAGAAAGAGTAATGGAAAGCAATGTGAAGCTGCGGAGGAAAAGCATTTCTGAATGATTGAGTTGCATCAACAAGACTACTCCTACTATCAAATTTAGCAACAAATTTGTTATGGAAGATCATAGAAAACACTTTAAACCTGTAGTGAAAAATTATTCCGCTACTGTCCGGCAACTTTCTTATCGCGAATGTACAGGACTATTCAGCAGCTATTCGTAGAAAGGCACTATGTATGTTCTTTTCGTTTTGTCTCAACTGAGGGCTGAGGATAGAGTCTTGTTATAGAAAAAAAGTGTGGGGGGGCTCTGGTCTGGTTCGTCAAAGGTTAATGTGTCTTGCAATTTATGCAACTGAAAATCCTTGATCCTCCACTGATAATCTTTTGTGGAGGAAAACGAAATATGTGGAGCTCACAGCGCACCGTATGGCGCAAACGCCCCCCCCCTGAGTGGTTGATGCGGTCTGGTTGGGAACCAATTCGAGGGAGTTCGGCGGACTTCTTATTTTAATTTTTACTATTCCTCCACCCATGCCCTACGGAGATAGTCTGGGTTTTGTAGGATCTATAGGGGGTGAGGGCAACAAACCTCGCTTGTGGACCTACAAAACCTAGGACCTGTGCTCGGGTGCTCCGTATGGTCTACCGTACTCGAGTGTGATACGGTACCCGAGCACACGTGTACCGTGCGTGTAGATTATCTGCCCAAACTCCTCAATCCACAACCCGAAATCCTGGCGGCCATCGAAAACAGAAACTCACAACCCCCCGCCTCGCCTCCCCATAGCTTGATCCTTCCTCACCACTCCCCTCCCCCTTCCTGCATCCATGTCACTTGCCATAGGCGATATTTCCCAGGCTTTCCGCTCCTCACTCTTCCTATCCCTCGCCCTCTTCGCCCTAAGGTTCGGCAGACTTACCCCTCGTGCCCGCCATACGTACCCGTAATGTTAAAGTGTTTTAAAAATAGACCAAAAATTAGCCAGCACGTTGATGGTATTCAAGAGCAGTCAGTTTTAAAAACTTTTGTCAGTGACAAGTAACCTAAGTGTTATGGGTGAGGCCTTCTCCCTGGGCACTACCGGTATCGGGGGTGGGGCTCGATCTCTATCTCGCCTATCTCTCCCAACCTGCAAGCTGATTTCACGTGACCACGCTAACTTACGGAGGTACAGTTCCACGGGCGAGGTTTGCTTCCTTTACCCCCCTGTGGAACCCCCAAAACTTAGGAGCTGTGCCTCCGTATAGCCTCTCGCGCTGGCATGTGATGTTCAGAATGCAACTGTTCCAAACTGCATGATACTGTAGCCTGAATCTAATTGCATGCCACAACATTTCTTGACTTCCGGCATATTTTTGGCCCTTATCGAGTACGTACGGGTACTTGTACTTGTAGTCTGTTGTACTCGTACAAACGTTCTGCAATTACATGTACTGTACAAGTACAGTACACTCTCTACCCCCTATTTAGCCAAAAATTATCCCATGGGCTGAGGAGACATGCGGATTTCCCGCCTCCTCTTGGGATTGTAATCCCTATCACATCCCTACAATCTCTGAGATTCGGCGTTCACAAAAGTTCTAATGATTGTGCCAAAGTAAGTTCAATACCATACTTAAGCTTTTTGCCCAGGATGAGTTACAGAGTTAGACCGGGGATGAGGTTTGATAGTGTACCGGAGGTATATATTCAGCGGCGCTTAGCTGGGGGGTATTCCCCAACATCGTACCACATCTATTTGAGCATGTTTTCACGTTCGCCTCTCCTCCCGGGAAAGAAGAAAAGTCTACGGAGGTACTAGTACAGCGCCCAAGTTTTGTATGTTCCACAAGCGAGGTTCGCCGCCTTTACCCCCTGTGGAACATACAAAACTTAGGAGCTGTACCCCCGTAACGTTACAGTATCTGCCATCGCGAGAAATGGGTCTTTTTGGTCAATAATTAGTCAGCAAAGGCTAAGAGAAAATAGTACAAGTACCAGGGCCCGGTAAAAGGCAACAGCTGTTCAAGGCTAGCTAGCCAAATACTTATATATCCCTGTTTGTTCTATTATAGATAAAGGGCTCCTACCCTTGTACGACACCCCCGATAGAGGCATTCAGCCCTGGGGTTGAAGGACGGTTGTGTAGGCTTTTCGGGTTGAGAAACTTTGGGTTGTGTAACGTCTTTTGCATACTCGAGTATCATACAAAACTACCAGATCAACTACCGGGAGCAACTTGGCACTCGAAAAGCGCTTCTTCAATCCCGGGCTCAATACCCCTTAGATTGCGTTCTTGTTTCTTTACCCCTACTGTAAAACAATATTCCATGCCCAACTCTTCCCTTTTCTACTATTGCAATAACATCATCTGTCTTTTGATATATCCCCATTGGGTCCACAGACCTGTCGGTACTCTACAATCACCGAGACTTACAGTATGTCCAGTGGCTGTATCCACCACCCACCAGCGTTGACCACCAGCGCTCCCCTCCGGTTGGCCCTTGCTCTCGGTCTAACAATATCTACGAGCAGCGTCTTAGCAGGATGTGCTGCGTGCGCGATACCCCCGTCCCGCCACGCCCACTTCAGCACGATCACTGCATTCGTGCCTTAGCCTGCGGGCTCCTCTCCCTAGCCCCACACCTCCCGGAGCCTACCAATTCCTAGTTCCTCATGGGCAACTTCGCCATAACCCAAAAATACTGTCGGGAGCTCAACAGGCCGGCCAGGTGCCTACGATTCCGAACGGCGGACCGCCAGGGTACACGGGAGTCTTCAACATTGACCTGGTGTCCCGTAACGCCGGAGGTGCTTAAGGAAGTGCTGCACACGAAGAGCTGCGACTTCATCAAGCTGCCTCTGGTAACGAATGGCATCGGCAACACTCCTGGGAAGAAATGGGTGCTTTTTTGGTGGAGGGTGAGGAACCCGGGGTGGAGAGGAAGTTGCTGCTGCCAGTTTTCTCTCACGCGCAAATTAAGAGACTAGCGTCCGAAGTTTAGCTTGTAGGAGGCGGGAACGATCGAGAAGGCGGTGGAGGTTGCGCGCGCTTCCCGGAGTTGTGCCTGTGGTGGCGGGGAGGAGGGGGTAGCTGAGGAGGTGGGGAAGTGGTGCTCATTTTGACCCTAGATATAGTCGTCTTGTGGCTTCGGCTACGAATTTCGCGCGCTCGAGAGCGCCTCTATAAGGGGTAGCAGCAATTCTGAATAAAAGTCCGCTCTGGGTTAGCTGATGCACACACTACAATATTCAACGTGAGCGTCCATCCTGGATCGTGGCGACCCTATATATGGTATTTCCCTCCCGCTTCCGGAAGTCCCTCCATCTAAAGTCAACTCGCGATATGGACTAATAAGGCGTGTGCCCTAACTGCCTCCCCGGAAGGCTCCGAATCTAAGAACATCAGTCGTTGTAATGATAAAATCGAACACCTACCCAGGTTCGCGAGGGGTGTCCAGCATGCGTGCCTAAATGATATTCCTAGCCGAAGAGCACAAAACTACCGTTACGCCAATGATCTGGACCATACCCTCCTCCTCCTAGTCTGAGATCTATTAGATAGATGTGCTTAACTTAGTTGTGAGAGTGCGAAGGATCGTTTAGGAGATATGTGATAATTCGGATACGGGAGATTGTTTAACAATAAATTATACCGACATGTCGTTCCTTTGTTACCGCCAGAGCATACGGAGGAATAAGGGCATGTGAGGAAATACAGAGATAGGTCTGGCGACCCATAGAAGGATCAGAATGTGGCCTTTGTGTTTTACTTATACACCTGTCTTTGTCGTCAGTTCGGTTTGTAAGCGAGTGAATAAACGAAGTGTAAGCGGTGAAAATTTACATTCATATCCTTCCTACAATGCGCTAAGTTCCACGTGAGCCCCCACAGCCTATCTTACACCCCTTTACCACCCCCATTTCCCGCATTGGCGGGGGCGGGCGCATCCTGTTTCGTCTCCGCGTCGAAATCCGCGCTTCATTTCCCTCCGGCCAGCCAACGCACATCACATACGACAAGGTTCTTGGCCTGAAGTATCCCCGCATGTCACGTCCGGGGTTCCTCGTCTCTACCCTCTGGTGGGAGTGGCGCCGCGTACTGCAGCCGGGGATAGGAGTCTGAACGGGGCGTCTGTGCCGAAGAGCGACTGCCGTGCTCTCCCGGCTCTGGGTGACCGGGGGCGCGGAATTCATTGTAGGGCGGTGGGGTGGAGGAATTCAAGCCTTAGCGGCGAGGGGGGCGAGAGTATTGGGCGGCTGCCGTCGAGGGTAGTTGTGCGTTTCCTGCATTCCTGAAAGGTCCTAGGGGGTGCGTTCTGAGTGTATTAGATCAAGGTGGAGCTTAAGTGTCTGCTTGCGACCGCGATTGCTGGGTTCCGGTTCGAGTAGGACGGGAGGGAGGTGATAGCTGCACTGGGGCAAAAGCCGAAACCTTGATACCAGTTCGAGTTAAGGAGGTGGCTTGGGGGTGAATTTTTCTTTTATTTCGTAAATATTGTTAATTACCGAGGAATGAAGGATGGATGGATGGAAGATGGGACTTGGTGCACGGAATCATATGCTGTCACTCGATGATACCTAGGCCAACATTGTTGTGAGAAGTGGCTGTCATACTTCCTGGTAACCTCAGATTGGAATGGGACGAACTTCCTCCCTGCCAGGAATTGGAATGTGGCGGGTGGAATGGAGTTGAGCAACGGCATTACCTCTTGTTGGAAATGATCCGCGGTCCGCCGAGTTCTTTAAGCGGTAGAGAGAATAAAGTGTTTGTAGACCGCTTGATGGGTAGAGATACTGTGGACGGAGCTTCAGTGAGAGTGAAGACAAGAGCAAGATTCAAAGGGAAAATGAGAGTCGTGTTAAGAGCAGTTTCGTTGGTTTAGTTTTTTGTGTAGAAAGAACTTATTGAGTTGAGCTGAGAGAGAAAAGAAAAGCGAAACGAAACAAGACCCCATAGCCGGTTGCAACCAAGCTAAACGTATGACTAAGCTTCGGCAAACAACCCAAGATATCCAACACCTCCACACTCAGGTAGACTAAAAATAGAATACTATCGCGGAAGTACTAGTACAACACGACCAGAACGGCATTTCGCTAAAGACCAGAGAAACAAGACCGTAGCGTGGGACCGTTACTATAAGAGATTCGTGAAAGGAGTGAAATTCGCTCAAGATCCAAGAAAAGACATTGATCATGATACGCCGCCCATCTGAAAACAACAGAGTCTATTTTAATTGATGCGCATTGGAAAAAGATTTGGATTTATAAGTACTTTCCTCCCTTCTTGTGTCAGCAGCCATAGTTTCAAAGGTAGTGTAGAGCTAGGGGTCTTTGGCACAACCCATCGTTCCTGGCTAGCCGTATTTCACAGAGGGGGTCTGTGGGGGTCCTTGTGTGAAATTTGTATGATTGCAAAAACTTGTACTGTATTTAGCGCGGGGGCCATTGACAAAATCTTCTGGAAAGGCTAATTATGAACGAAGATGAAATGCGAAGATCGATTTGACTGCGATAAAAAAGCTTCCAGCCCTTGCTCATCCTGCCTTTCTAGGCCAAAATAGCCGCAACAGCTCCCCGGCAGGTTGGCCTGCGGGGGTTCCGCCGGGGGTACTGCCGGAAGTTCTACTAATATCCGCCGGGCCCAGCGGCCAGTAGTCTTCTGGGATTTCCGCCAGGGGTTCGACCGGGTTCCGCTGCGAGAGTTCTGCCGGAAGTTCTGCGAGGAGATCCACCGGGCCCCGCTGCCAGAGTTCTACTGGGATTTCCGCCAGGAGTTCTACCGGGTCCCGCCGCCAGAGTTCTGCCGGAAGTTCTGCCGGGAGTTCTGCAGGGCCCGACGGCTCGAGTTCCCGTGAGCTCAGCAACCGGAGTTCTCGTGGGCTGAGGACATAGGATTCCAGCGAGCTCAGCCACCGGGGTCCCAACTTGCTCGGCAAGCAGGGCTGCGACAACCAGGGTTCTCGCGGGCTCGACAACCAGGGTTCTAGTGGGCTCGACAACCAGGGTTCCCGCGGGCTGGACACCCAGGGTTCCCGCGGGCTCAGAGACAAGGATTCCCGCGAGCTCGACAACTGGAGGTTCGGGGTGCTCCCCGGCGCGTTCACCCATGTCGTGCTCGACGGCTGGAGTTCCGGGAAGCGAGCCAGTAGAAATTCCGTCCAATCCACCAGCAGGCTTCCCGTCGGGCTCGCCCACGGGATTGGCGCAAGATCCCCCACTGGCTCCCCCACTGGCTCCCCCACTAGCTCCCCCACAGACTCCTTTACAACCTCTTTGGTCTCTTCCTTCATCTCCTCGTCACATTTCACAATATCCAAACTATCTTCTCGTTCGAGCTTTGCTCCCAATTCTAATGGTGTCATTTGGGCATTGTTCTTGATGGTTATATCCGCACCTTTCTTGACGAGGAGCTCGACTATCTTCATGTGATCGAATTGAAACGCGAGGTGAAGCGGAGTGTTGCCGGAATGGTTTTTCCTGTTGATTTCTTTACTGTATGCACTGTCTCCTCTCACCTTTTTTACTAGGGCGCTCAGCATGGATGAATGGCCGGAAATGGCTGCTTCATGTAGCGGTGTGTTGCCGTTTTTATCCGTATCAGTGAGGAGGGATAGTCCACCCCCGGCTATTAAGATCTTGTATGCCCCGGATATGAACCTAGCTGCTAGGTGCAGTGGTGACCGATCGCTTTTCGCTCCTTTTGTGGAATCCGAGAGGGCCTGTTCTACCAGGGGTATGAGCCCCAGACAGACTGCGATGTTCAGTGGTGTTTGTTCCTCTGCCAAAATCTCCATTCTGGAATCTCCGCAGAGCTCAATCCAGGGCCTTCGTATGATGTCGCTGGTGTCGAAGAACTGGTACCGCAACCAGTTGTGAGCTGGGTTGTCACAGGAATTGCCCTTTGAGTTCTCGAAGCTCCGGCGGGCATGAAGGTACCAGGATTCTGATGCATATCTAAGAAATCTCTGCCTGGCGGCGGCCTTCTCAGGGTCTCTATGTACCACTCCCCATGAAGTCTCTCCTGACTCTACTTCCTGGGGATCTCCTCTGGAGCTTGAGTTCCCGAACATATCATGGTGCTTACGGGTATCCCCCCCTGGGAGCTTCTCTGGGTCTCCAAAGGCATGGTGAAGGTACCGGAAGCACCCCCAGGAGACTGCGAGCTCTGCTTTGCATTTAGGAAGTACCGGAAGGCTGCCCTTGCTGTATTCGTCGAAAAGGTATTCTATTGCAGTATGATGGACAATGGATACAGTTTCAGCAGTAGCCCGGAGAAATCCCAGTGAGGACCGGACGTATATCCTGATTTCATTCTCGGTTCTCGGCCGAATTTCGTCGCTTGCCAGCTCGCGAGATGGCTGTTGTTCATCCCTTGCTCTTTCCTCTATACATGCCATGATATGGGCCAATTCGCAAAATGTGAGCGGGCGAATGGCTAGTGCTACACTCCAGATCATATTCAGAACTTCCCCAGAGTCCCCTCGTGAGAGCATAGTGTGTAGCATTTTTCGGTATACGTCTTCAAGCCCTGACCGGGGCTGCTGGAGAATCTTATCAAAATCGGGGCCCGAACTGAAGTATGTTAGATTCTCGATCGCCAACGACGCCCAGAGGAAGATACCCTCTGACTTCGCCAGAAGGGTTTCCATTGCTTTCTCCCTCAGATCATCGTCCCACCCCCATGCATTCACTCTGCGCCTGATGAATTTTTCCACATCCTCCTTTACAAAACCGTTTGTGTCAAGGTTGACCTTGGCGCGTTCGCGGCAGTTACGGGGGAGGTTGTTTGAGATGTGGGGTACATCTCGACTAGAAAGGAGTATCTTGACTGTCCGGATTTCCATGAGCCCTAGAATCCTTCCAATGAATTCTTTGCATGAGCTCTCCTTGAGCCCATCCACGCCGTCTATGAGAATGCATACAGGGTCTGTCGAGCAATCCTTGATCGCTTTTCTTAGAACCTTCCATAGAGAACACGGGTTGGTGAATAATCTATCCCCTTGTTTTTCAAGTTCAGCCTTGCAGCCCCCGAAAAGGCTCCCATCCTGCTGTAGAATGCCATAGAGTAGGTCGCTGGCTACTTTAGCAAGCCTGAGTTGTGATAACTCGGCCTCATCAGCAGATATCTCCTTGGTCGGGGGTTCGGGTGAGACGAAATGGAAGACAAGTTTAACCCCTGCGGGCGGATCGTCGGATCCTGTCAGAAATTCGGCGGCAACACGCTTGGCCAACATAGTCTTTCCCGTTCCAGGGCCGCCGCAAAGCCAAAGAAGCTTGGATTCCTTACTCTCCGCCCACTCCCTATACACAGCTTCTTCGAAAATCCATTTCCCAGTGTCGCCCCCGGGTAGATTATATTCGTCGCGGAGGTGGTCTAGGTCAATTTCTGGTCGTGACACCCCCCAGCCGGTGCACTTTATCAGCTCTTCAAAGGTTGCTATAAGCTGTTAGCCATGGGTTTAGAATGAAAAATTAAAAGCTGCATACTGGGAACATATGAAGGTACTTGTACCCCGTAATTATTTGTGATATTTGTATTGAAGCTGTTGCTATTGCCTGAGAAGGGCCCGCAGATTGAGTTTTGGACGGTTGTCATGTTGAATGCTTCCCACCCGGCGCCCTGTTAGTCAATCTGAATCTACACAGAAAATTAACCGAGTGCTATACAATACCACTATCTTCCCACCTGTGTCCTCCAACCACCAGAGATATTTTGGGGCTTCGAAATTAGATGTGCGAGGTCAGGAGCTGCAAAAGCAGGATATAATTCCGAAAAAAGAGGTCGTAGTAATCACATTAATACCGTAGGTGCTCGAAGAGAAGGTAAATGTAGGAGTACTAGGAAGTTTAAATTCCCCTTCTTCGCTACGAGAGGGGAAAGAACCACCAATCCAGCCTTCTGTTGTGATGAAACAAAAGCAATATAGAGGGCGCCTTGCGAGGGGAGGCAGCGACCGCAGGGCCCTGGACTAGGCTGGGCACAGGAGTCTGTGGGGCTCTGGTCTGGCTCGTTGAAAGTCCGTGTGTGTAACGCAAATTATGCAACTGGGAGGCTCTAATTTTTGGCGAAAGAAATAAAGTCTATCCAACCCCTAACGCATTGGATGGAGCAAACACTGCTCCCCGAGTGAGCGAGGAGGCTCACCCTGGAGTCAATCACAAGGGGTTCCACACACCTTTTTTTATAACACTTTTTCCACATCGCGCCTTATGGTCTACTCGTGTGCTGGTGTCTTAAGTATGACATTGTGGTTTTCCGAAAGGTTGCGGAAGGGGCCCTCAGCTCTCCCAGCTTTTTTTTTCCAGAGCTTGATTGCGCAATAGCATCCACCAGGGGCCGTACTGAGGGCTTTGCTCTGAAGAATCAGATATACTGTGAATTCTCCGGCTCAGTGGCTTGCCAAGTGCTAACTGAATAGAGCTCTGAAAGGCAAAAAAAAGGGTTCGCAACCTTTTGTCCAGAGAGTTTTTCGCAACCTTTAGGAAAAGCACAATAGCTGTACTCGAGTACTTGTACAGTACGTCTTCTACCCACATTCCCCAAACCACCTCAAAAAAACAAAAACTCACGACCTCCCACTCTCCCCTCCCCCTTCCCCCAGTTATGTTACTAGCAATAGGTGACATTTCCACTTCGCGAGCCTCCACTCCTCCTTCCTCCCATCCCTCACTCTTTTCGCCTTAAACTATTGTGCGTGGACAAAATTAACCGATCACGCGGGTGAGCATCGCAACTCATAGCTTCCGAGCCCCACCAAAATCATTACCACTCAACAGGCACCTCATAATATCTTCTCTTTTTTTTTTTATTAAGGCTGGTGGAGAGTATTAAGTACTAATTACTGCTACCATCTAAATTATTTTTACTTATTTTTCTTGATTAGGTTGAGGCTGTATCGAGGAGGTTGACAGCAACACGGCCAAAATTATGAGCGTCTGTTGATCGGTTACCGGTAATTTGTCTACGCACAATACAGGTACTGTTACGGTTTAAAATTGACCTTCTTAACTTGCTGTTTTCTAGCTTATCTGCGATTAACTTTGGCTAAATAGATAGTCAGTCACGATCTTGGCTTTGTGTGGTTTCGCGGTTCTGCAGGGGTGGCTGTTGCCTAGGCTTGGCGGACAGGGGCTTCTATGTAAGTTAGGTTTTGTCTTCTCTCACGCTTTCCTTCTTTCTTTTCCTGCCACCTAAGAGACGACGAGGACAGCAACGAAGAAGTGGCAACGAGGATCGTGTGGTTTGGGGAAGGGAAATTGGACCTGTACTTAGCTAGTCGGATAACCTGCTGGGTTGGGCTTTCTTTGCGACGGGAATTTTCTGTTTTTGTGCGGTTTGTGGGGTTGGTTTTGCGACATAGCCTAATGAATTCAGATTGATCGTGACTTGTGTGGTTTTGCATTCTATTTCGGTGTTGATTGCAAGTGACAGTTGTTTTCCCGTACTTCTCCACTTCCGTACAGTAGATACTATTCCACCGATTTTCTTGTTTTCAGTACCACAGACTTACCCTTCATGCTCGGTACTCGCGATGTCGAAGTGAGTTTAAAACGGATTGCCATTGAATGGGGGCCAAAAATTGGCCGGAGTTCAAGTATTCTGGTGGTATGCAATAGCAGCCAGTTCTACAAATGACAGGTTCGGACGATTAAGGACCATAGGCGAGGGGTTCTGCCTGGGCATCACTATGTGGAGATCGATCTCTATCTCGCCTATCTCCCGCGGCCTACTCGAGTACAGGTGGATTTCCCGTGACCTCGCTAAATTATGGCCCTTGCGGTCGCATGTGATGCTTGGAACCATGTCAAACTGCAGCACTTTTTGTAGGGGTGCGGGGAGAGATAAGGGTGGGGGCAAACCACGGACGGGGTCGAGATTCTGCATACCGGTACTCGTAACTTAATGGTCTGAATTTAATAGCACGCTACTAAAAGATTCTTAAATTTTAGCCGGTTTCTATCCAATATGCAGTAGCAGTCCGCCCTACAAACGTTGGTGAATTACGTGTACACTCTCTACCCCATATTTCTCAAAAAACTTATCCTATGGAGATATGTAGATTTACCTCCTGTAACTCTAGGCTGTGGACAAGAGACTTCCCTACGAAAAAAATAAAACACTCGACACTCCACGACCTTCGCTAGGCGAAGTCATTAGTCCAGGACCAGATCGTTGGTGGGGAAGTTGCATGTCCCATCCGCCTAGGGGATACGGTGATTGAAACTCAGTGGGAGGTTCAATCGGCCACACTCGTGCAAGTACAAGCGGTGGAACCTAGAATCGGAATCTTGAGTTTTCTAGGCCATACCTTAGGTGCTTGCCGGGACCCTCCCGGAGTTATATGAATAAATTCAGGGATTTAACAAAAAAAAACCTCCCTTTATAACCGGAATAGACGGAGATATGTTCGACTGGCTAACCTGAATAACTGTTCCGTAACCGCTTGCCGGAGGTCGTAGTCAAATCCCGTATCACCCCCCCCCCAAGCGACCAGCAGCGACGACCAGCAACCTTCCTCGGGTGGGAAGTTTTATTCTCACTACCGAGAAACTACCACTTAGCTCGAGTGAGCCGGTTATGACCTTCTGCCTGGACAAGAAGCCTGAACCTCCGAGTGTGAGAAACCCAGTTCCGTACTTGTGCACTCTCTCAAGCTTCCTCCCCCATCCATGGAAGAAGAAACATCTATCTATCTAGCACCCATGAATGTTGATGGTCGGCCCCCCCCTCTGGTTTGGTCCTTGACCTCTGTTAAACAATGTATGTAAGCAATATCTTGGTGTGGTGCTCTCTATCCGCTATCTTCCTCCCCCACTACGCCCACTTCAGCGCAATGAGCACATTCATCTACTAACTTCCTTAGCCTGGACCTGTAAGCTCCTCTACTCAAACCGGCACCTCCGGGGCCTACCAATTGCTGCCCCTTCGTAGAGATCTTCGCCGCGGCCAAAAAATACAGTCGGGAGCCCCGCAGGCCGGCTAGGTGTGCACGTGCTACGGTTCTGAACAACGGACTGCTACAACACATAGAGATCTTCAGCATCGAGCCGGTGTTCCCCACAACGCGAGAGGTGCTTAAGGAAGTGCTGCACACGAAGAGCTGTTGAAAATGGTGCTGCTCGCCTTACTCTCACGATACTTCCTTTGTTGAGGTAGCTTCCGGAAGCACGCTCGTTTGTGGCTTTGCATATGCGCTGAGGATCCGGGCATATGGCAGATGTGCTGAGGATTTAGGCATGGGTTTGTCTTCGGAGACTCGCTCTGGCTTCGGGTATGCGGTTCAGCTTTGGGCATTTTGGTTTGTACGTTCGGGAAAGTATTGCGAATGCAGGAATGCGCGATAGTTTTGGGATCGTGCAGCTTTCGGGAAAGCCGGGGGAAAAGCCGGGAGAAAAGCGGAAGCACTGTAAGGCCAGCGTGAGAGAGCTGAAAGCCCGGAGGCGGGAAAGTGTTTGTTTTCCTTTTAGTTAGCAGGGAGTGCTCACGGGAGACTCATATGGAGCAGTGTGGCGCCTTATGGAAGGATATGATGTCTTTGTGATTGATACATACTCCCGTGATCGCCCTTAGTTAGCTAGAAAAAGGCATCGTTGAGCATGAGCCAGAGGTTGTTAGTGAAAAGATTTTTCCCCACCCCGGAGGTGTGCCATCGTTTGGGTTGTGAGTTGCTTGGCATTGGAGTTTCGTTTCACCGCCTGTCACTCGCCGTATCTCGTTTTTCGTGTATCGTTTTAACCGTCGAAGCTCAAAAAGAGCTACAGCTTCATCAAGCTGCCGCTGGTAACGAGTGACACCTGCAGCATTGTTTGGAAGAGGGGGCCGCTGTTCGCAGAGGGTAAAGAGCCCAAAATGCAGAGGAAGTTCCTGATGCCGGCTTTCTCGCACAGGTATATTAAGGGACCGGAACCCGGATTTGGACGATTGAGAAAGCGGTGGAGGTTGTGGGAGCTTCCCGGAGCGGTTCCTGCCGTGGTGGGGAAGAGGGGGTAGCCGTGGAGATGGTGAGGTGGTTCTCATTTTGCCGCTAGATAGAAGCTGCTCTTGTGGCTTCGGCTATGAATTTCGTGCGCTCGAGAGCGCTTCCAAAAGGGGTAGCAGGAATCCGAAGAAAGTCCGGCTCCGTGCTAACAGATGCACAAAGTACAATATTCAACGCCAGCAGTCAATCCCGGATCGTGGAGACCCTATACATGACAGTTCCCTCCGGTTTCCGGCAGCCCCTCCCCTTAAAGCCAACCTGCCATATGGATTATGAGACGCGTGACTGCGCAAATCATTGCAGCAGAAGTACCTACCCTAACTACCTCCCCGGAAGACTCCGAATCTAAAGACATTGACTGTGTAATGCTAAAATCGACCTCCCACACAGGTGCCTGGCATGCGTGACTAAATAGTGATGTTCCCAGTGAACCCAAGCGTCCAGTCCGTCCGTCTTCGGGTCCGTCTGTCTTGGGGTCCGGACGTATCTTGGCGTCCGTCCGGATGACTACCCGGGACGGACGGGCGGGGACTGCAGGTGTCTCAGGTGTCGCAATTCGCCGGGTAACTCCTGATGACGGGCGGGCCCTGCAGGTAATTGACGGGCCCTGCAGGTAATCGGCGCACCCTAGAGGTAATCGGCGAGGACTGCAGATGACGGGTGAGGACTACAGGTGCCTTTCGGGAATTACCGATCCGTAGAGGGCTGTAGGAACTTACAGTCACCATCCTAGACGGCAGTCTTTCTCGGGGGAAGAACGCTCTGACCCTACAGCTTGGGATGTATGCCCGGGAAGCCCGGGGCTGGGGTCCTGGTGGTGCCTACAGGGCTGACATGGCGCTTGGGAACACTGGGTGTTCCTAACCGAAGTGTACAAAACTATCGCTACGCTAATGATCTAGGCCATAGGATCCTCACCTCAACCCCAGAGCTCTTAGAGAAATGCTCTTGGCTCTGTTGCGGGAGTGTAAAGGATCGTTCTGGGGATATGCAGATGGTTCGGGTATCGGAGATTGTTTAACAATAGATTATACCGATATGTCTTTCCTTTGTTATCACCGGAACACACAGAGGAATAAGGGCAAGTGAGGAAATACAGAGATAGGTGTGGTGATCCATGGAAGAATCAGGAATGCTGTCTTTGTGTTTTACTTATACACCTATATTTACCGTCAATTGTGTTTTTGAGCGAGTGAGTGAACGAAGTTTGAGCGGTAAAAGTTTCGTTTTATATCCTTCCTACAATGTGCCTAAGTTCTACGCGAATTCTCATTGTCTACCTTTTACTTTTGTGCCGCCCTCGTTTCCCACATTGACAGGATAAGATACATCCGATCCCGCCTCTGCGTCGGGGTCCGCGCCTCATTTCCCTCCGACTTGCCAACGCACACACATACGACAAGGTTCCTGGCCTGGAATACCCTCGCATACCACTTCGGGGGTGCCTGGCCTGTACCCTCTGGTGGGACTGACGCTGCGCATTGCAGCCGAGGATAGGAGTCTGAACGGGGCGTCCGTACCGAAGAACATACGCCGTTCTCTCCTGGCTCTGGATAAACAGGAGCACGTAATTCACTATGGGCGATGAAGTGGAGGAATTCGAGCCTTAGCCGTGAGCGGGCTGAGGGGATCGGGCGGCCGCCGTTGGGAGTAATTAAGGGTTTCTTACATTCCTGACAGGTCCTAGGGGGTGTATTCGGAACACCGTTGCCAAGGTGGAGCTTAAGTGTAACCTTGCGGCCGCGATCGCCTGGTTGGAGTTCGAGCAGGATGGCTGTTGAGCGGGGGCTCAAGCCGGAACACCAGGGGGGTGTACCCGCCGCGAATAAAAAGAGGCGGTTTAGGGGTGAGTTTTTCGCTTATATCCCAAATATTGTCAGTTATCAAGGAATGAAGGATGGGGGGATAGAGGATAGGAGTAATGCACCGAATCATATGCTGTCACTCGATGATACTTGCTCTATGGCACACCAGTGGTAAGTTTATTAAAGACAACCGCGCTGTCCCTATATTCGGATAAACTAATCAGAATACTATCACGGAAGTAGAATACGACCAGAATGGCATTTCGCTGAACGCCAGAGAAACAAGACCATCGTTATGATAAGAGATTTGTGAAAGGAGTGAAATTCGCTCAAGATTCAACAAAGAACATGGGTCATGATACGCTGCCCATCTGAAAACAGTAGTCTATTCTAGTTGATACGTATCGGAAAAAGATTTGGATTGTTTAAGCGGTTTCCTCTCTTCTTGTGTTAGAAGCCATAGTTTCAAAGGCAGTGCACAAGTAGATCTAGGGGTCTTTTGCACAACCTATCGTTCCTGGCCAACCGCAGCTTACTGAGGAAGTCTGTAAAAGTCCCTATGCGAAATTTTGTTTGATTGTAAAAACTTGCATTTAGCGTGGAAGCTACTGGGGGATTCATCTGGAAGCCTGTATGAACCGAGAAGGGATGCAGAGATCGATTTGACTGCTGTCAATGGGCCTCGGGTCCTTGCTCACCCTGCCCTTCTAGACCTCGGAAACAGCCGTAACGACTCCCCGCCTCCCCGCAGGTCGGCCCTCAGGAGTTGTACTGGAGGTTCTACAAGAGGTGCTGCTAAAGTTCTGCCGATATGTGCCGTTCCTAGAGGCGGGAGTTCGGCTGGGATTACTGCCGGGAGTTCTGTGAGGAGTTCCACCGGGCCCCGAGGCCAGAGTTCTGCCGGGATTTCTGCCTGGATTTCTGCGAGTCCCAGCTGGCTCTGGGGCCAGAGTTCGGCCGGGAGTTCTGCTGGGCCCGACAGCAGCGGTTCCAGCGAGCCCAACCGCAAGAGTTCCTGAAGCCGACGTTTCTGTGGGCTCAGAGACCAGTGTTCCGGCAACCGGAGTTCCCACAGGCTCGACAACCAGGTTTTCCGAAGGCTCAGAGACCGGAATACCCGCGAGCTCAGCCGGCGGGGTTTCGGTGGGCTCGGCAACAAGGGTTCTGGTAACTGGGATTCCCGCATGCTCAGAGACCAGGTTTCCCGCGAGCTCAATAGGCCTGATTCCGGTGGGCTGGGCAACAAAGGTTCCGGTAACTGGGATTCCCGCAGGCTCAGAGACCAGATTCCCCGCGAGCTCGACAAGCTGGGATCAGGGAGGCTCGACAGCCAGTGTTCTGGGAGGCTCAGAAACCAGGACTCTGGCGAGCTCGATAGCTGGAGGTTCGGGGTGTTCCCCGACGCGCTCACCCATGGTGTTCCAGGCGGGTTTGACGGCTGGAGTTCCGGAGAACGAGCCAGTAGGAATTCCATCCAATCCGCTAGGCTGGGTTCCGGGGGGGGCAGAAGGGAGGATTCGGGGGAGCTCGGCGGGCTGGGCTCCGGGTTCGACAACCAGTGTTCTGGGAGGCTCAGAAACCAGGACTCTCGTGAGCTCGACAACTGGAGGTTCGGGGTGCTTCCCGACGCGCTCACCCATGGTGTTCCAGGCGGGTTTGACGGCTGGAGTTCCGGGGAGCGAGCCAGTAGGAATTCCATCCAGTCCACCAGTCTGGGTTCCGGTGGGCCCAGAGGGGAGGATTCGGGGGAGCTAGGCGGGTTGGGCTCTGGGAGGTTCGACAACCAGTGCTCTGGCAGGCTCAGAAACCAAGACTCTTGCGAGCTCAACAGCTGGAGATTCAAGGTGCTCTCGGGCGCGTTCACCCATGGTGTTCCCGGAGGGCTTGACGGTTGAAGCTCTGGGGAGCGAGCCAGTAGGGATTCCATCCAGTCCACCAGTCTGGGTTCCGGTGGGCCCGGGGTGGGGGATTCGGAGGAGCTCGGCGGGCTGGGCTCTGGGAGGTTCGACAACCAGTGTTCTGGCAGGCTCAAAAACCAAGACTCTCGCGAGCTCGACAGCTGGAGGTTCGGGGTACTTTCGGGCGCGCTCACCCATGGTGTTCCCAGTGGGGTTGACGGCTGGAGCTCCGGGGAGCGAGCCAGTAGGAATTCCATCCAATCCGCTAGCTGGATTCCTGGCAGGAGTGCTTGCAGGCTTCCCGTCGGGCTCACCCAGGGGATCGGCCCAAGCCCCTCCACTGGCTCCCCCACAGACTCCTCCACAACCTCCACGGTCTCCTCCTGCATTCCCTTGTCATGTTTCAGGACATCCAAGCCATCTCCTCGCTCGAGCTTTGCACCCAATTCTAATGGTGTCATTTGAGCATTGTTCCTAATGGTTGTATCCGCACCTTGCCTAACAAGAAGCTCAACTATCTCAATATGATCGAATTGAAATGCGAGGTGAAGCGGGGTATTGCCGGAGTGGTTCTTTTTGTTGATTTCGTTATTGTATGTACTGTCCCCTGTGAATCTTTTTACTAGGGTCTTTAGCATAGATGAATGTCCGGAAATAGCCGCTTCATGTAGCGGTGTGTTTCCGTTTTTGTCAGGATGCGTGAGGAGGGATGGTCCGCCCCTGGCAATAAGAATTTTGTATGTCCCGGATATGAATCTGGCTGCTAGGTGTAGTGGTGTCCAATTGCTGTCCGTCCACTTTGTGAAGTCTAAAAGGACCTTTTCTACCAGGGGCATGAGCCCCAGACATACTGCAATGTGCAGTGGTGTCTGCTCCCCTGCCAAAACTGCCATTCTCGAATCTCCGCAGAGCTCAATCCAGGGATTTCGTATGACGTCGCTAGTTTCAAAGAACTGATAGTCCAGCCAGTTTTGGGCAGAATCGTCGGAGAAATTGTCCTTTGAGATCTCAATGCTCCGACGGGCATGTACGAACCAGTACTTAGCGGCATATCTGAGATATGTTTGCTTGGCTGCGGCTTCCTGTGGGGTTTTCTGTGCCGCTTCCCATGGTGCCACCCCGAGATCTGGTTCCTGGCGATCTCGCCCCGGGCTTGGGTCCTGGGGCTCATAATGGTTTAGCATAGCACCCCCCCTGGGTAACCTCTCTGGATCTCCAAAGGCATGATGGAGGTATCTGAAGCACTCCCAGGAAACTGCTAAGTCCACCTCCCTCTTAGAAAGTACCGGGACGCCGCCCTTGCTGTATTCGTCGAAAAGGTATTCTATTGCGGTATGATGGACTATAGATACCGTTTCAGCGGTAGCCCGGAGAAATCCCATAGAGGACCGAACATATATCCTAATTTCCTTCTCCGTCCGAAGCTGAATTTTGCTGCTTGTCCCCTTGTTCGAGAGCTGTTCCGCCCTTGCTTTCTCCTCTATACAGGCTAGGGTATGGGCTAATTCGCCGAATGTGAGTGGGCGCAAAGCAAGCGCTACACTCCAGATCATGTTCAGAACCTCTCCTAGCTCTCCCCGTGAGATAAGAGTGCCCAACATTCCCCGGTATACATCTTCAAGCCCTAATGGTGGCTTACTTAGAAATTTGTCAAAATCAGGGCCCGAACTGAAGTATGTTAGATTTTCAATCGCCAACGATGCCCAGAGGAAGGTACCCTCCGACTTTGCCAGTAGGACTTTCATTGCTTTCTCTTTTAGATCAACATCCCACCCCCATGCATTTACCCTGCGCCTGATAAAATATTCTACATCTTCTTTTATAAAACTGCTTATATCAAGGTTGATCTTGGTGCATTTGTATGAGCTGCATGGGAGGTTGTTTGAGATGTGGGGTACGTCCCGACCGGAGATAAATATTTTGACAGTGCGAATTTCCATGAGCCCTAATATCCTTCCGATCAATTCTTTACATATTCTCTCCTTGAACCCATCTACACCGTCTATGAGAATGTATACGGGGTCTGTTCGACAATCCTTGATCGCTTTTCGCAGAACCCTCCATAGAGAACACCGGTTGGTGAAAAATCTATCCCCTTGCTTTTCAAGTTCAGCCTTGCAGCCACGGAAAAGATCCCCATCCTGCTGTAGAATACCATACAGTAGGTCGCTGGCTACTTTGGCAATCCTGAGTTGTGATAACTCGGCCTCATCGGAAGATATCTCGTTGGTGGGGAGGTCGGGTGGGACGAAGTGGAAAACCAATTTAACATCTTCAGGAGGATCTCCTGATCCTGTTAGAAGTTCGGCGGCAACACGCTTGGCCAGCATAGTCTTTCCCGTTCCAGGGCCGCCGCAAAGCCAAAGAAGCTCGGATTCTTTACTCTCCGCCCACTCCCTATACACAGGTTCCTCGAAAATCCATTTCCCAGTGTCACCCCCGGGTAGATTATATTCGTCGCGGAGGTGGTCTAGGTCGATTTCTGGTGGTGACACCCCCCAGCCGGTGCACTTTATCAGCTCCTCAAAGGTTGCTATAAGCTGTTAGCCATGGGTTTAAAATTAAAATTAGAGGCTACATACCGGGAACATATGAAGGCACTTGTACCCCGTAATTATTTGTGATATTTGTATTGAAGCTGTTGCTATTGCCTGAGAAGGGCCCGCAGATTGAGTTTTGGACGGTTGCCATGTTGAATTCCTAGCCGATACCCTGTTAGTTGATCTGGATCAATAGGGAAAATTAGCCTGGTACTACCGTATAACTATCTTCCCACCACCCGAGATATTTTGGTGTCTTCGAAATTAGAGGTGCGAGGTCAGGAGCCGTGAAGGAGGAATATAATTCCGGAAGAAGCAGCAGTAGTAACCATATTAATACCGTAGGTGCAAAAAGGGGAGATGAACGCAGGAATACTACGATGTTGGAATTCCTCTTCTCTGCTACGGGAGGGGAAAGCACCGCCAACACACCCGAGATGAAGCAAAAGGAATACATATGTGCCCTTCTCCCACTAGGAGGGTAGCTATGTATAGTCAGGGACTAGGCTGGACATAGGAGTCTGTAGCACTCTCGTTTGGTTTGTCGAAAGTCCGTGTATGTAACGCAAATTATGCAATTGAATACGGTGGGCGGGGTGCTCTAATCTTTGGTGGGGGAAAAGGATTTGTCTATCATAGCTCTTCGTATACGGAGGGCTCGAGGCGGCCGCCCGGATCAAATTAGAGGGGCTCGACAACCTTTTTTCCCACTTCACAACACCTTTTCCACCTCGCGCCCTATCGTCTATGATACTTGAGCACCTATGCAGATCATTTGCCCACATTCCTCAGCCACAACTCGGAACCTGGGCAACCTTCAAAAACAAAAACTCACAACCTCCTACCACCTCCACTACCCCAATCCCTCCTCATCGCTCTCCTCTCCCTTTCTGCATCCATGTCACTTGTAATAGGTGAAATTTCAGCTCTTTCAGGTCTTCCAGTCCTCCCCCTCTCTCCCCTCTCTTCTTCGCCCCAAAGCTCGACAGAATTACCCTTCGTGCCAGGCACTATAATCGTAATGTTGAAGAGTTTTTAAAATGAACTACCATTGCAGAGGGGCCAGAGCCCAAGCATTTTACAAGTAGTGGTATGCAACAGCAGTCCAGTTTAAAACGCTAGGCAGTGACGAGCAAGGATCATGGACAAGGCGTTCTCCCAGAGCCCGATCTCTATCCTGCCTATCTCACCCAACCCTCAGGCTGATTTCTAGTGACCCCGCCAACTCATGGCCGCTCGCGGTGACATGCGATGCTTGGAACCATCCCAAACTGCGGTACTTTTCGTAGGGGGGCGGAGAGAGAGATAAGAGAAAGGGCAAATGGCTGGGTGACTAATTCCGTAAGCTCGCACTGGCCTGAATCTAGTTGTATACCAACATTCTTAAATTCCGGCCAATTTTTGGCCCGTATGCGGTAGTAGCCTTTTTTACAAACGTGCGTCAATTGCGTGTACTTTCTGCTACCTATTTCTCCAAAAAAATTATCCTATGGCCTAAGGAGACAGGCAGATTTCCCGTCTCCTGTAACTCTAAGCTGTGGGTAGGAAAACCTTCCACAAAAAAAAGAAAACACTTGATATTGCATAATTTTTGTTAGGGGGGGTCACTAGGCCACCCCCGGTTCATGGGGCGTGGAATCCGCATGTCCCGTCCATCCATGGGATGCTGCAATGGAATTTTGGTAGAAGGCTTGATCGACAACACTCGTACGAGAGGTGAAACCTATTAACAGGAGCAGATAGAGGTATATTGATATTTGGCCATGTTGGCTTGAATAAATCTTCCCCAACGTCTCTCTGAAGTTTGCGAATCGTGGTTCAATCTTGCAACAACCTCCGTCGAGCGACCAGCAGCGGCCATAGGCAACTTTCTACTGCGAATCACCGGCGCTCAGTGATGTGATTAACAGCATGACCTTGGCGCATAGAAGCAACCGTGACGACCACATATTTGGGCATTTTTTCACTCTGGAGAGAAATCTATCTACCACCCACCCAGTTGACCGCTGGGGTTCCCTCTAGTTTTCCCTCGCTCTCTTCTTAACAATATCTATAAGCAACATCTTTTCAGGATGCGTAGCTTCCTCATGGGCAACTTCGATATAATCTAAAAAATGCATTCGGGAGCCCCGCAGTAGATGCTCACAATTCCGAACAATAGACTGCTACAGTGTGCCACATGGGGACCTTCAATATCGAGCGGGCGTTCCCCACAATGCCAGAGGTGCTGAAAGAAGTGCTGCACACGAAAAGCTACAGCTCCATCAACCTGCTTCTGGTAGTTATTGGTTTGGGACGCCACCGGCAGAAGGGTCGTCACTGCTGTTTTTTAGGTTTTCTTGTTTGTGCGGTGAGTGCGCTTACATAGCTAGTCGGTAGAGAGCTCCTCGTCAAACATCTCTACTCCAACACCACCACCGCCAAAGAGCTTTTCTCCTGTGCTACACACGAGTCCACTTCCAACACCAGCAGCCAGTTGCCGTCAGGCTGTGAGGGAGTTGATATCACATTAGTAGTGCCAGATATACTCGAGTACAGTCGCTAAGTCTTGGAAAAATATTAGGCAACAATGGCTAAGCGAGAAGAGGTAGGACACCCCCTACATAGAAAAATCTCGTATGGCACAGAGTACTAGTCTGAATGCGTTCTTGCTTCCTTCACCACGGAATAATATCTCACGCCTAATTCTTGCCCTTTTTCTCCTATCGTAATACTATTGTCCGCCTTTTGTCAAATACCCGTTGGGTGCACAGAAGTGTCAGTATTCCGCAATCACCAGGACTTACGTCTAGTAGCTGTAACCTGCTCATCCGGCTTCGGCTATGAATTCTGTGCCCTCGAACGCCCTTCATAAGCAATAGCAGTAGTTCAGAAGAAAAGTCCGCTTCGGGCTAGCAGACGCACACACTACAATATTCAACACGAGCAGTCCATCCCAGGTTGCGGCGACCCTATCCAGCATATTTCCCTTCCTACCCTACCAGTCCCTCCAGCTAAAGCCAACCTGCCATGTAGACTATAAGATGCGACTGAGCAAACCATTGCCGCCAAAGAAATCTACCCCAGCCACCTCCCCGGAAGGCTCCGATCTAAGGGCATCGTCTAATACTAAAATCAAACACTTGCATCGGCTCGGAGGGGCTGTCCAGCATGGGTGACTAAATGATGACCTTCCTAGCCCAAGAGCACAAAACCACAGCTACGTCAGTGACCTGAGCCATACACTCCCTATCCCAGCCTAAGAGCATACACATCCAATCCCGTCTCCTCATTAAAAATGTGCTTACTAAGGTAGAGTTTAGGTGTCTGCCTACGGCCGTGGTTAGCTAGTCCGAGTTGAAGAGGAGCGGGGGGGAAGTGGTTGTTGAACGGGGGCTCAAGCCGAAACTTCGGAGGGGCGTGCCTATTGTTGTTATGGAGGTGGTTTGCGGGTGAGTTTTCGCTTATTTCGTCAGTTAACGAGGGGTGAAAGGCAAAAAGATGGAAGAATGGGAGCAGAGCAGGAAATCATGTGCGGTCACTCGATACATCCAGCCAGCTGTGATATCATATGAGTAGTGGTAAATGTATCATAGACAACCTCACTAAAAAACAGAATATATTATCTCTGAGGCGCAATGGGATCAGAACGGCATTCTGCTAGAGACTAAGGAGATGAAATAGCCGGCAAAACCAGCAGGGAAAATTCATTAGACGGGTGAAACTAGCCCAAGATTCACAAGACCATAGATCACGATACACAGCCCACCCTAAAGCAACTGACAAACCAGCGAACAAGAGCGATTTTTTATTCCCCACTCTGAAACCTTGTCACACTGCTGATAGCAAACTCAACCTAGCTATCCAAAATTCACAATATACAAAATTGAATCTCTTCTAACATCTGTCAAAGCTTCCGTGTGAATGAGAATTGTATTCTGATTGGACTATGTCCAACATATTGTATTCAATACTAGATATGTATCATCTCATTAACTAACAAACAGTCATAATAGTTGGGAATTCACCCAGGCTTCATATTTTGGACATTTCTGGAACATGGAGGGCTTACAGTGGAGGAGAATTTTGTTTGAGGATAGTTTTAGGAGAGGGGAGCTAATGCCAGAAGAGCGGCAAGTGTACGATCAAGGAAAAAGACGATTCAGGAATGTTGGGGATGTTTTAGGAATTGGTATGAGGGAATGCCGGAGGTTTGAGAGCAAAGGTGACGGAAATGGAGAAGGGGTTGTGGGTGATTTCGAGGAAGAAATGGTTTTCTATAAAGTCAAGTTTGTGTAAATATAGGACACCTCCGGTGAAGGAAGAACAAGGATCCCGAGTCACTCTCTACCAACAGATCCTATTTTTCAGAATAATTTATACCTAATAAGGCTCTGGCCGCAAGCGGAACGACGAACGGGAGCTTGAGGTCTCAAGAAGTCCAATACTGGTATGTGTATTAGAAAATATTTGGATCGTATAAATGCTCATCTTGTGTATATTTTTTCGAAATCTGTTTGAGCCTTAGGAAAGCACCAAGAAAAGAACGTGCAAGAATTCAATCACTATATGCACTATATAGGGAAAATGCGGAGATGATTCGTCGATACCTCTCTACCTGCAGACAGGGAAAAATGGACCAACTATATACAGATCCATTGTGGCCACCTATGGTGTACCACACAATGCACTAACGCCAGATATGAGGGTCATCTATCGGATATGACAGCCACCGCCGAACATGACAGTCACTCGGATATAATAGCCACTCATAACCGTTCTCTCCACTGTACCGTTAACCCATGACGTGGTTACTCCATCACCACATGCATACTAACCGCATAGAGTGTGAAAGAAACCATAGAACCAATACCCTATGCCTACCGGCATGTGAAAACAACAAAGCCTCTGTTAGGTGTATAACCGTCCTAACCACAAAGCCACATGCCTGATACTCTTCCATCTCCTAACGGCATAGCTCCAACTCTGCATATCCACAAGCCTCTATAACCCCATGCCCTATAGGCTACTATCCAACAAAATCAACGGTTTTAAAGGCAGTGTGAAGCTTGGGATCTTTTTTTTACGGGGTTCGTTCCTTGACCTGCCGTATTGAAAAACAGTGTGCGGAATTTTACCGGATTTTTAAAATGTGGATCTAGTTTTGAATTGACTAGGTAGATCTCTATTAAAATTTGCAATTAAGTATGAGCTGGCTTACATGCCTAGGTTAGTGTTTTAGCTAACAATTTTAGGAAACTTATGTATCTCATGTATGGTAGAAATAAAAAATGGAAATACTGTGCTGACTCAAGAAATTGAGTACCTCAGTGCAAGGTTTTGATCACCGGTTAGAAATGAGGTCTCTGGGAAAGGCTATTTGTGAACAAAAAAGGAATGGGAAAATTGATTTAACTGCAATCAAGAAGCCCCAAGCCCTTGTTCGCCCTCCTTTCTATTCCTCCTAAACAGCCCCACAAGGCTCCGCCTCACGCTCACCCTCACACGGCCTAATAGCCTCGCTACCCGGGGTTCTGGTGGGCTCGACGACCTGGGTTCCTGTAAGCTCGGCCGGCTGGGCTCCGGGAGGCGAGCAGGTAGGAGTTCGAGTGAGTTCACAGACAGGCTTCGCCGGCGAATTGCTAGCTGTTTTCGCTCCGGGAGTGCTAGCCGTTCCCGGTTCGATAGTGCCAGCTGGTTTCGCTCCGGGATTGTTGGCCGCCTTCGTAGCGGGATTAGGTATAGGCTTCCTGGCGTTCCTTCCGGCGTTCTTCGCGGTGCGCTTTCCGGGGTGCGCAGCCATGGGGTGCCAGGCGGGCTTGACTGCCAGAGCTCCGAGAAGCTAGCAGGTAGGAATTCCATGGAGTCCACCGGCCGGATTCCTGGCGGGAGTGCCGGCAGGCTTCCCGCCGGGCGTCCCCACGGGACCCGACCATGCTGCTCAACAGGCTCCCCCACCGACTCCTCTACAGGCTCTACAATCTCCCTCACAACTCCCTCCTCTGTATCCTCTCTCATTCCCTCGGCATGTTTTAGAATATCCAAAATATTTCCTCGCTCGAGTCTGGCCCCCAATTCTAATGGTGTCATTTGGGCATTGTTCTTGATGGTTGTATCTGCTCCTTTCTTGGCGAGGAGCTCGACTATCTCCATGTGATCGAATTGAAAAGCGAGGTGAAGTGGGGTATTGCCGGAGTGGTTCTTCTTGTTGATTTCATTACTGTATGCACTGTCCCCGGTGAATTTTTTTATAAGGGCTTTCAGCATGGACGAATGGCCAGATATAGCCGCTTCATGTAACGGAGTGTTTCCGTTTTTGTCTGGATGCGTGAGGAGAGATGGTCCGCCCCTGGCGATGAGGATTTTGTACGCCCCGGATATGAATCTGGCTGCTAGGTGTAGTGGTGACCAATTGCTGTTCATCCACTCTGTGGAGTCTAAGAGGACCTTTTCTACCAAAGGCACGAGCCCCAGGCAGACTGCGATGTGCAGTGGCGTCTGGTCTCCCACTAAAATCGACATTCTTGAATCTCCGCAGAGCTCAATCCAGGGCTTTCGTATGACGTCGCTAGTTCCGAAAAACTGGTACTGCAGCCAGTTATGAGCGAAATCATCGCAGAATTTGTCCTTTGAGATCTCAATGCTCCGCCACGCATGAATGAACCAGTATTCTGCCGAATATCTGAGGTATGTCTGCTTGGTTGCAGCTTCCTGTGGATTTTTCCGTGCGACCTCCCATGGCATCTCTAGTGGCTCCCTTTCCCGGCAATCTCGCCCGATGCTTGAGTCCTGAGGCCCAACGTGGTTCCGCCCGAGATCCCCCCTGCGGAACTTGAGCCTCTCTGGGTCTCCAAAGGCGTGGTGGAGGTACTGGAAGCACCCCCAGGAAACTGCTAGGTCCACCTCGCTTTTGGAGAGTACGGGGAGGCCGCCCTTTTTATATTCGTCAAACAGGTATGCCCTTGCGGTATGATGGACAATGGATACTGTGTCAGGGGTAGCCCGGAGAAATCCCAGTGAGGACCGGACATATATCCTGATTTCCTTCTCTGTCCGAAGCAGAATTTCGCTACTTGTCCTCTTTTGAGAAGGCTGTTGTTCCGCCCTTGCCTTTTCCTCTATACAGGCTAAGATATGGCTCAATTCACCAAACGTGAGTGGGCGCAACGCGAGTGCCACACCCCAGATCATATTCAGAACTTCTCCTGATTCTTCGCGTAAGAAAAGAGTGCGCAGCATTCCCCGGTATACGTCTTGAAGCCCTAATGGTGGTTTTCGTAGGAACTTGTCAAAATCAGGGCCCGAACTGAAGTATGTAAGATTTTCAATCGCCAACGATGCCCAGAGGAAAATGCCCTCGGACTTCGCCATCAGGGCTTTCATTGCTTTCTCCCTTAAATCAACATCCCACCCCCACGCATTCACTCTATGTTCGATGAAAGATTCTACATCCTCTCTTACAAAGCTGTTCGTATCGAGGTTGATCTTGGTGCACTCAGGGAGGTTATTAGGGAGGATGTTTGAGATGTGGGGTGCGTCCCGACTAGAGAGAAATATTTTGACTGTTCGAATTTCCATGAGCCCTAGAATTCTTCCAATCAATTCTTTACATAATCTCTCCTTGAGCCCGTCTATGCCATCTATGAGAATGTATATAGGCTCTGTCTGGCAATCCTTGATCGCTTGCCTTAGAACCTTCCATAGAGAACACAGGTTGGTGAAAAACCTGTCCCCTTGCCTTTCAAGCTCAGCCTTGCAGCCATTAAATAGGTTTCCGTCCTGCTGGAGAATTCCGTAGAGTAGGTCGCTGGCTATCTTGGCAAGCCTGAGTTTTGATAACTCAGCCTCGTCAGAAGATATCGAGGCGGTAGGGAGTTCGGGCGAAACGAAATGGAAAACCAATTTAACACCTGCGGGAGGATTGTCGGGTTCAATGAGAAATTCGGCAGCAACACGCTTGGCCAACATAGTCTTCCCCGTTCCAGGGCCACCACAGAGCCAAAGAAGTCTGGATTCCCTGCTATCCTGCCACCCCCTATACCCAGCTTCTTCGAAAATCCATTTTCCCGTGTTACCCCTAGGCAGGTTGTACTCGTCGCGGAGGTGGCCTAGGTCGATTTCTGGTGGTGATGTTCCCCAGCCAATACACTTCACCAACTCTTCAAAGGTTGCTATGCAAATTCTTAGCCAAAGTTTAAAACGAAGATTGGTAATCAAAGGCTGCATACCGGGAATATATGAAGGTACTTGTATACCATAATTATTTGTGATATTTGTATTGAAGCTGTTGCTATTGCCTGAGAGGTGCCCGCTGATCGAACTTTGGATGGCAGTCATATTGAATGCTTTCGCGCTGATGTCCTATTACCTGATATAGATCTATATAGAAAAACAGCTCCATGCAATACTATATGATTGTCTTCTCATTGATGTTCTCCCACCGCCAGCGATAGTTTGCGGTATTTGTAACTAGATGTGCAAGGTGAGGAGGTGAAGGGAGGAAGGGTACAATTACGGAAGAAGAGGAGGAGGCAGCAACCATCCTTAAGACCGCAAGTGCTCGAGGAGAAGATAAATCTAGGAGCACTAGAACTTTGGAATTCTCCTTCTCGGTTACAGAAAGGGGAAGCCTGCCAAATTTACCCTCAGCTAAGATGAGACAAAAGAAATAAATACAGTCCCTTTCAATGAGCCGGAGAGGCAGCTACTGCACAGTCCTGCCTCAGGCGGGGCACACAGGTCCCTGGCAGACTGATCTGGTTCGTCGAAGGTAGGTTTGTGTAATGTGAATCACGCAAGTGAATATGCTAGGTGCTAGAACTTTTGGTGAAGGGACAGGTGTGTGTGGTCCCTTGAACTCCCTGCCCACTGAGCCGAGCAACCACCGTTCTCTGATTGGTCGAAGAGGCCAGTCTTGAAGCCAACAAAAGGAAGTTACAGAGTTTTCCTTTTTTTTCACAACACCCCCCCATTTCGCGCCGTACCGTCCATCATACAAGGGTCATGCATAAAAGGTGGTATAGTACTTATACTGTACGGAGTAGAGGTGTTGATGTTGAGTTTAGTTGAAATTAGTGGTGCGCAACAGGCTTGTCTAGCAGCGCGAACCCCCCATTGTCTAACAAGAGCCTAGAAAGAATGCTTTTTTTGGTTGGTGTATTCAACTGAAGGCTAGGAACCTCATTCATTAAATTCATCTCTTTAAAATTAGCTAAGGCAAGAGGAAATGGATATTCTATTAGGGCTATGATTCTCATGGGTACGAGTATCATGCCATGACTATAATACCGTACTAACATTTTAGTTATGCACAGCACTATTTTATCCCTGACCCTTGTACCTACCCGCAGGTTGCCTGCGCGCATTTTGTTGGAAGGATGTGGTTGACTTTGGAAGATGCGGGAGAGTCTGAAAGATAGGTTAGATGCTTGCGGATGATTTGGGAGATTGAGTGAGATAGAATGTTTCACAGTTCATGAAAGAGATTAGATCGACATGTCTTTCCTTTGTTTATCACGCGAGTGTACGGAGGAATAAGAGCATGGGGGGGATAGAGAGATAGGTGTGGTGATTGACAGAAGGATCAGGAAGTGATACTTATGTTTTACTTATACACTCGTCTCTGCCACGAGTCTCCCGCCCTAGCTAGAGCGAATTTTAAGAGCAGAGCGATGTGTCTAAGTTCCATGTGAATTCTCTTTCTATCGTCTACAACTGCGCCAAACACAACCTGCCAAAGTTAATACATTTGAGGGATTCAGCCCCGGGGTTGAGGAAGCCTCTTTGGAACGCCAAGTTTCTAGTCGATCAATCAGTCCAGCAAAAAAAACCGTTACTCCCACCAAAGTTTTCGACTCGAAAACCTGCATACCCGTTTTTCAGCCCCGGGGCCGAATGCCTCCGGCGGCCTTCCTCAAATCACAACTCAAATCAAAAAAACTCCCCTCCCGAAAAAATCTTACAGCCCACCCCACCTCCCTATCCCAATCCTTCCTCCCCACTTTCTTCCCCCGTTCCGCGGCCATGCCACTTCCCCTCTGTAACATTTCAGCCTTCCAGTCCCCCTTCTCCCTCCTTCCCTCCCTCTCCCTCTTCCCCCTAAGGTTTGATAGGCTCGTCTTTCCTAACCAGTACCTGTAATGTCAAAGCGTTTTTACAATGGGTTGCGATTGCCGACGGGCCAAACATTAGCCAGACCCAAAGAATTTTTATGGTATGGGCCGTGCCGTCCAAAAGTAGACAGCACCAATTAGGACGTAGCGGGGGACACATTGGCATAGGTTTCAGTGTTACATTCCTTTTGATCCTAAAAAAGTTAAAAAAAAGGGCCTATTTGGCATGCCACCATTTATAAAAACTGCCATTCTTCCCTTAAAAACTTAGCCTCTGCTAAAACTCAAACCCCTCTGAACAAGAGGTGAATAAGTTGTATATCCGGATAGAGGCTGTTATTCTGACTGTTTTAATCAAAGGAAATATCTGATAGGAGGCCTGTAAGTTGAGCTGTAATCAAAGGGGCAATGGTGCAATACCGGCACCTCCCTCGCCACAAAAACGCCATAAAGGTCTAAAAATACCATTCCTCTTGCTAAATCGGTCCTCATTTTTATTTTGTTATGGTTAAAAGCATTTTAACACTGAACTTTATGCCAAGGAGTCCCTCGTTGTGTCCCGCCTGGTGCTTTGTATCTGAGAGTAGACGTCACCACCATATGCAATAACAGTCCGTTTTAAAACGTCAGCGACAAGTAAGGATCATACGTGGGGGATTCTTCCTAGGTATCATAGGTCTCTATCTCGCCTATCTCTCTCCTGCAGGCGGATTTCCCGTGATCCCGCGAAAAACATATGGCATCCCACGTGGCATGCGATGCTTGGAACCATCCCAAACCACGAGAAAACTCCATACCCGTAATGGCTTGAAATCAATTGCATGCCACCAAAATTCTTAAATCCAGCCAATTTTGGCCCGTATGCAATGGTAGCCCATTCTACAAACGCCAGGGAATCGCAAGTGCGCCCTCTACTCCCTATTTCTCCGAAAACTTATCCCATGGGCTAAGGAGACCTTCAGATTTCCTCGCTGCTGTAAGTCAGGACTGTGGATGAGAGACTTTTGTTAAAATTGTGGCTGCTCACCACATGTATATTTTCCTATTCGCCATTCGCCAAGAGGGCAACCACTATCTGCTACACACCGTTGCTTGGGAATTTTTCCACTACAGTTAGCTTCATGCTCCGACATTGACCCTGCATATCCAATGCAACAGCATCAAACAGCGACGGACCTGCAATGAAACACGAACACTCACGATAGCCGAACATCAGCCCCATCCTCGGTTATATACTCAACTCGCGGCAGGCAGCTTAACTGTATCCCCGGGCATTCTGGCCTCACCTCGGATGTGACTCGGAGAAGCAGGAGCAAAGATCATGAAGTGGAAGAAACTGATGAGATATTAGGCAGGCACAGAAAGCATGCCATGGAGGTGTTGAAACTGACTACGGCTGGCCCTAGTTTTTCTCGCTCTCACTGGAACCATCAGGTGTTTTGAAAACTCTTTCGCGTGTTTTGACTAGTTTAGCGGAAACATGAAATGTTGGATATCAAACAGACTAGTACTAGCTATCAACTATGACACTGAATTAGTATCAAGATTGTTTGGGATGCGAGATAATGGAGGATTTCCTACATTTCCTTTCAGTCTTTCTTTTTCTGTCTCTTTGACTCTCGCTGACTCTGTCTCTATAAGAGACCATATTGTTCCTCTTTCTTTTCCGCTATTATTCTCTCTCATCATCGTCTTTCTTTCACTCGTTAGATACGAATCTATTCTTTTCACGCGCTCTGTTGCTCCCATACCGAAGTGAATATATCGATAGTCCAGTATTCGCTACCGAAAAATTGTCAGGAGGAAGGTTCTGTCTCAAGGATATAAGGCAGCTTGTTCTTCCCTTTGTTCGTTTATTATCCAGTCCATCGCATTCCATTTCCATCTGTCTTCGTTCCGTTGTCACCACCACTGCCGATTGCTTTTCGTCCTTCCTTTCCTTGATACTGTAAGTTCTTTGCCACTCTCATTTATATCTGCTATACACAGTCAAATGCCATGCATCCGCATCAAAACTCTGAATCCGTTGTGCCTGAACCTTGTTGAAACCCCTTTCCACAAAAAAAACACATGACATTCCATGATTTTGTCAGGCAAAGTCGCTAGGCTCGCTTGGATTAGGCGGCGGGAAATATATATTTCGTATCCGTCCGCAAGATAGCGGGGATGGAAACTCGGTAGTGACTCAATCAGCCACACTAGTACGAGGGTTGAACCTATAGAGTAGACAAAGATACATTTGGCTGCTTGACCCGAATAATTGTTCCATAACTTCTTTCCGGAGTTTACAAATCATAATCAAATCTCATAACAACCACTCTCAAGCGATCGGCAGGTACTACAGTCAACTTTCCCCAAGCGAGAAATTTTATTCTCGTTACTTGAATTACTATAGTCTCTTAGGTTAAATAGCCAAACATTTGTCCTCATAATATTCTACAGCGCTAGATGGCATGCCCTCCCCTGTTGAAAATGGTGCCTCTCGCCATACTCTCACAATACTTCCTTTGTTCAGATAGCTTCCGGGAGCGCGCTTGTTTGTGGCTTTGGATATGCGCTAAGGATCCGGGTATATGGCTCCGGCATCGGGCATATATTTGTGTTCGGAGATGTGCTGAGGATTCAGGTATGGGTTTGTCTCCGGAGACTCGCTTTGGCTTCGGGTATACGGTTTTGGCTTTGGGCGGTTGATTTGTACGTTCGGGAAAGCATTGCGAATGCAGGAATGCGCTATAGTTTTGGGATCGTGCAGCTCTCGAGAAAGCCGGAAGAAAAGCGCAAGTACTGTAAGATCAGCCGGAAAGAGCTGGAAGCCTGGAGGTGGGAAAGTGTTTGTTTTCCTTTTAGTCAGCGGGGAGTGCTTACGGGGGAAGGAGAGACTCACACGGAATAGTGTGATGCCTCATCGATGGATATGAGGTATTTGTGGATATATACTCCTGTAATCGCCCTTGGTTAGTTAGTTAGTCATTCGGTGGAGTTGTCATTGAGCGTAAGCCTGAGGTTGTTAGTGAAAACAATTTCCCCGCCCCTGAGTGTGCGATCGTTTTCGTTGTGAGTTGCTTGACGTTTCCTTTCGCTTCACTGCTCGTCACTCGCCGTATATCGTTTGGCGGTGTATCGTTTCGCAGGTGAAGTTTAAAATCTCCTTTACTCCCGAACCCCGCCATTCATTTTCTGCCACAAAAAACTATTATTCAAGCAGAAGGATGATATGGTAGTAATTCAAATTATGTAGTTATTTTATTCTTAAATATTTTTTAGTTGAGTCATTTGAACAATCTATCTTGCCTTGCCTGCCGTATTTTACTGAGGAAGTCTGTAAGAGTCCTTGTGCAAAATCTTATTTGATTGCCACAGCATGTATTTAGTGCGGAACTCACTGAGAAAGTTTCCTAAAAAGCTCAATTGTAAATGGAAAAAAAATGCAAAGATTGATTCAACTGCAATCAAGAAGCCTCAGGCTCTCATTCACCCTTCCTTTATATTTCTCCTAGATAGCTGAAGCAGGCTCCCCTACAGGCTCGCCCACGGGAGTTCTCCTAGGGGTTTCGCTGGAAGCACTGCTGAAATTTCTGCTGAGTTCCACAGGGCCTCTCGGCCGAAATTCTGCTGGAATGTCTGCCAGGACTTCAATAAGTCCTTGCGGCCAGAGTTCTGCAGGGATTTCTGCCGGGAGCTCTGCCGGGAGCTCTGCCGGGATTTCTGTCAGGATTTCTTCAGGGATTTCGGCCAGAATTTGTCCAGGGATTTCTGTCTGGAGTTCTGCTGGGAGTTCTGCCTGAAGTTCCACTGGACCCGACGGCTGGGGTTCCTGTGGTGTTGGCAGCGGGGGCTCCAGTGGGCTAAGCGACCGGGGTCCCCGCAGGCTTGGCAGCTTGGATTCGGGGGGGGGGGTCGGCGATTGGGGTTGAGGCCACCAATGTTTACGCGGGCCCGCCAACGAGGGATCTGGCAACCGGGGCTTATGCGGGGTCCCAACTAGGGACGATGCGTGCCCAATAACCAACCCTCCCGCTATTGCACTTCAATGGCGAAACGATTCACGACGAGTGACGAATGGTGAAACGAAGCGAAAATGCTAAGGAACTCACACCTATAAGATCGCACTCTGGAGCGGGGAAAAACTCTTCACTAACTCAACAACAACCACAGTCTCTCGCTCAATGACACCTCGATACTCTATGCTCTATAACTAACTAGGGGCGATCACAGGAGTATATATGAATCATGGGGACATCATATCCATCATGAGGCACTACACAACTCCATGTGAGTCTCTCCTTCCCCCGTTAACACTCCCGGTTAACTAAAAGGAAAACAAACACTTTCCCACCTTCGGGCTTCCAGTTCTTTCATGCTGGCCTTACAGTGCTTCCGCATTCCTCCCGGCTTTCCCGAAAGCTACACAATCCTAAAACTATCGCGCATTCCTGCATTCGCAATGCTTTCCCGAACGTACAAACCAAACGCCCAAAGCCGAAGCCATCTGCCCGAATCCTCAGCGCATATCCGAAGCCACTCCCGGAAACTATCTGAACAAAGGAAGTATCGCCAGTATGGCGAGCAGCACCATTTCCAACACCCGCGAGCTCAGAAACCAGGATTCCTGCCGAATCAGAAACCAGGATGCTTGCGGGCTCGACTGCGAGGATTCCACAGGGCTCGGTGACCGGGGTTTCGACAGGCTTGCCAAGCAAGGCTCGGGAAACTGCGGATCTCGCGGGCTCAACAGCCGAAGTTCCGGCAGGCTCAGCTGCCGGAGTTCCGGGGAGGGAGCTGGTGGGAGTTCCGGAAACAGTCTTCGCCGCAGGCACGGCCTGTGGTTCTGCTCAAGCTCCTCCACAAGTTCCTCGACAGGCTCCTCCAAAGGCTCCTCCAGAGACTCCTTAATAAGAGGCTCCTCCACTGCCGCTGTCCCTCCTTGTTTCCTTGTTTCCTCGACCTGCTTGAGAACACCCAAAGTATCTCCTCGCTTGAGCTTTACTCCTAATCCTAATGGTGTTATTTGGGCATTGTTCTTGATGGTTGCATCGGCCCCTTTCTTGAGGAGATGCTCGACTATCTCCGTGTAATCGAATTGAAAAGCAAGGTGAAGCGGGGTGTTGCCAGAGTCGTTTCTCTTGTTGATTTCGTTACTGTATACTCTATGCCCTGCGGAATCTTTTTCCAGGGTCTCCAGTACGGATGAAGGGCCGGAAATCGCCTCCTCATGCAGCGGTGTGTTGCAGTTTTGCTCCGGATCCGCGAGGGTCTTTTTGACCAGGGGCATGAGCCCTAGACATACTGCGATGTGCAGTGGTGTCTGCTTCCCGGTCAAAACCTCCATCCTCGAATCTCCGCAGAGCTCAATCCAGGGCTTTCGTACGACGTCGCTAGTTTCGAAGAACTGATGATTTAACCAGTTATGAGCCAGGTCGTCGCAGAAATCGTCCTTTGAGATCTCGATGCTCCGACGAGCATGAATGAACCAGGATTCTGCGGCATACCTGAGGTATGTCTGCTTGGCTGCGGCGTGCCGTGGGTTTCCCCGCGCCACTTCCCATGGCGTTCCTCCCGGCTCCAGTTTCTGGTGACCTTGGGTCAAGCTTGAGTCCTGGGATCCATCGTGGCCACACCCGATACCCCCCCGTGGTAATCTTTCGGGGTCCCCGAAGGCATGGTGAATGTAGCGGAAGCACCCCCAGGAAACTGAGAGGTTTGCCAGACTTTTAGAAAGAACCGGGAGGCCACCCCTACCGTATTCATCGAAAAGGTATTCTTTTGCCGTATGATGGACAATGGATACTGTTTCAGTGGTGGCCCGAAGGAATCCCAATGAGGAGCGGACATATATCCTGATTTCCTTGTCTGTCCTCATCGAAATTTCGCTGTTTGTGCCTTTTTGAGAGAGCTGTTGTTCAGCCCGTGCTCTTTCTTCTATACAGGCTAGGATATGGGCTAATTCGCTAAATGTGAGCGGGCGCAAGGCAAGCGCAACACTCCAGATCATGTTCAGAACTTCTCCCGACTCCCCACGGAAGAGGATAGCGTGTAACATTTTTCTGTATACCTCTTCAAGTCTTAGCCGGGGCTTCTTTAGAAGCATGTCAAAATCAGGGCCCGAACTGAAGCCCGTTAGATCGTCGACAGCCAATGACGCCCAGAGGAAGATGCCCTCCGACTTCGCCAGAAGGGCTTCCATTGCTTTCTCCCTCAAATCGTCATCCCACCCCCATGCATTCACACTCCACCTGATAAATGTTTCCACATCTTCTTTTACGAAACTATTTGTATCAAGGTTGATCTTTGTGCATTCGCGGTAGTCATGGGGGAGGTTGTTCGAGATGTGGGGTACATCCCGACTAGAGAGGAATATTTTGACCGTCCTAATTTTCATGAACCCTAGAATCCTTCTGATCAATTCTTTACATAAACTCTCCATGAGTCCATCTACGCCGTCTATGATAATGTAGATGGGTTCTGCCCCGCAATCCTTGATTGCTTTTCTTAGAACCTTCCATAAAGAATAAGGGTTGGTGAAAAATCGGTCCCCTTGTTTTTCAAGCTCAGCCTTGCAACCATCGAAAAGATTCCCATCCTGTTGGAGAATGCTGTAGAGTAGGTCGCTGGCTACTTTGGCAAACCTGAGTTGTAGCATCTCAGCCTCATTTGCAGATATCCCGGCGGTGGGGAGTTCGGGCGAGACGAAGTGGAAAACCAATTTAACCCCTTCAGGAGAATCGTCGGGTCCTATCAGAAATTTGGCGGCAACACGCTTGGCCAACACAGTCTTTCCTGTTCCAGGTCCACCGCAAAGCCAAAGAAGCTTCGATTCCCTGCTCTCCCACCACTCCCTATACACGACATCCTCGAAAATCCATTTTCCAGTGTCACCCCCTGGCAAGTTATACTCGTCGCAAAGATGATCGAGGTCGATTTCTGGTGGTAACAGCCCCCAGCCCGCGCACTTTATCAGTTCCCTAAATGTTGCTGCGCAAAATCTTAGCCACACAAGCAAGTTTGAGGCGGATATTGGAAATGAGAGGCTGCATACAGGGAATATATGAAGGTACTCGTGCACCATAATTATTTGTGATATTTGTATTGTTGCTACTATTATTGCCTGAGAACTGCCCGCCGATCGAACTTTGCATGGCTGTCATGTTGAATGCTTCCTAATTTGACCTATTAGCCGACGTAGATCTATGGAGAAAAACAACCTGGTGCTATACTATATGACCTATATTCCCACAAACGTTCTCCCCACTGCTAGCGATGTGCGAGGTTAGGAGGGGCGAAGGAAGGATACAATTCTGGAAGAGGACGCGGCAGCGATCAGATTGACACTGTACCCGCTTGGAGGGTACATCTATGAGTACTAGAAGGTCAGAATACCCCATTCTCGGCTACAGGAGGGGGAAGCGCCGCCAACTCAGCCTTCTGTTGGGGTGGAACAAAAGGAATATAGGCGCGCGCCTTGTTTGGAGAGGAGCCACAGTACGGTATCGGCATGTGCCAGGCTGGGCACAAAAGTCTGCGGAACTCTGGTCTGTCTCTTGTTGAAGGTACATGTGTGTACCCCGAATTATGCGACAAAACAGGCACGAGTTTGGTGAAGGGAAAACGTCTGCCGAACCCCCTGTGCACTACCGGTATGCAATAGCAGTAAGGATCATGGGTGAGGCGCCCTTCCTGGGTATCACGATGTGGGTCTCCGTCTCTATCTCACCTATCTCTCTCTTATCCAGCGGGCGGATTTTCCTTGGCCACCCTGCAAGTCCCTGGTTTGAATGGACCGAATACGGTACCAGGGGGCTCCCTGGCAAAGGACGTTCAGCTCTCGTGACCCCCGCGGTGCTCAGTCCATTCAAGCCAGGGACCTGTAACTCACAGCCTCCCGCAGTGGTATGCGGTTCTTAGAACTATAGATCAAACCGCAGCGCTTTTCGTAGGTGAGAGGGAAAAATAAGTGAGAAGGGGAGGCTTGAGATGTTGCATACTCGTAATGGCCTAAATCTAATTATATGGCCAAAATTCTTAGCTACTGGCTAATTTTTAATCCGCACGCAATAGCAATCCGTTTTACAAACGTTAGCCTTCGGTAGGTAATCACGAGTGCACCCTCCACACCCTCTTTCTCGAAAAGCTAACCCCATCGGCGGAGACATTCTAATCTCCCGCCTCTTGTAAATCTAGGCAGCTGATAAGAGACTTTTCTGTGGGGGGAAAAAACACCTGATATTTCCTAATTTTACCAGGCGAAGTGACTAGGTCATGCCCGGATCGGGGGTTTGGGGATGGGCGTGTCCCATCAGCCTTTAGGACAGAGGGGATGGGGGCTCTGTAAATCAGCCACACTCGTGCAATGGTTAGAACTTATCATATCAACCGGAACAGACAGGGATATATATGGCTGGTTGACCTGAATAACTGTCTCCTAGTGTCATGCTAGAGTTCACAAATCATCACCAAATCCCACAAAAACCCCTATCAAGCGACCTGAAGCCATCAGAGGCAACTTTCCCCAAGCGAGAAATTTTATTCTCGCTACTTGAATCACTACCAATCATCCTAAGTCCACCCACCTTGAGCTTCTGCCTCTACCAGCAGCCCAAGCCACCAACCGCCAAAGAGTAAATTCTAGAGTCCGTTTGGGCAGCTTAACAGATGGAGATACCGCCGATGTAAAATGTAATTATTATCACCAAAAAGACTTAGTTTTTTTTTAGCATTTACTATCGTGGAGACTATCGCACACCTTCCCTAATTGTCCTCAACGCTCGCGCGGTACTGTGGGGCTGAAAGTGGGCCTTCTTATTTTACTAAATGGTTTTGTGTATTTTATGTTGATAGCGGGCAGTTCCCGTAGCTAGCCAGTTAGATTAATAGGGAGGAGGTTGATGTGGCGGTGGACCGGCGGAGTGATTACTAAGGGCTTATGAGGCTCGTGGGTTTAAAAGCGAAGGAGGGGAGGTAACGGAGACAAAGGAAAAACAAGTGGGCAAGCAGGACAACGGACAACGACATGTTCATAGACGACTCGGATCTTGTGTTTGATCAATAGTTTTCTTTTTATACGGATTCTTTTATCATCCTTCCGATTTCTTTAACTCTACCTATTGTGCGAGCGGCGATTGCCCACAACTCGGTACTGTTTGGTTTCCTGATCGTGATATCATTTCCCCGTTCCTTCTATCACGTTCGTTTGTTTCGCTTTGGGGTTAGTATCACTCACCGGAGAATACTATCTGCCTGGACGGAAGTCATCGTTTCAGTACTAGTACAATACCAGTGGTCTTTTTGTTAAGTGTCAGCTAAGGGGTTTAGTCCTAGTTTAAAAGAGTTTTTCTAATCTCAGGTTTTAAGTTGATCCGTCAATTGTGTGTGTGAGAAGGCGTCGCACACTGGCACACTCAAAGATTTTAGCTCTAAATGTTGAAGAATGAGGCTGACGTAGTACTTTCTTTGTTTATGGTACTCTACTGTTCATTATTACGACAGTCTTTCTGCCTGTCATAGTTGCATCATTTCTACTCTCACATCACCTATTTTCTCCTGATGCTTGCCGCTTTTTGTCTTTCTATTATCGCATCTTTCAGTCATCGCTGATCGCGTTTTCTGGGTATATAAACACTGCGATATCGCATCTTGTGAATAGTAAGAAAAAGATAACTATCATTCGCTTACTCTCATTTACCTAGCGGTAACCGTCTTAAAGTTATTCCCTCTACGAGTCTAACAACTCCTGCTGTACTTCCAATTCGAACACTAAAAATGTAACAGGTTTACTCCTGTCTAACGAAAATACAATAGGACCGGCGATAGACCTGCTAGCGCTGGTGCTAAGGGGGGCTTCAGGGGACCGGTAGCTAGAAGGACAATAGTTGAAGGACAAATAGGGCTAAGGGACTCAGGGATTGCCGTTCAACCAAGTGTATTCTTAGACTGAAGGTCTGTCGAAGTCTGCTGTCTCCTGCTAGCCAGGAGACTGGTTTAAATACAAAAC